>JFJP01037953.1_pt1 | contig 20879 bp, 16 predicted proteins | sample 431651 | NCBI WGS metagenome assembly JFJP01 (sample SAMN02602958, study PRJNA72255) | Microbial mat metagenome, whole genome shotgun sequencing project. | biome: fresh water; feature: sink hole; material: water; isolation source: purple microbial (photo- and chemosynthetic) mats found in...
CAAACCGGAGCCTGCGGAGGTTTGGAGGGATGAGGGATCTCCTTATAATAGCAGGATTATAATAGAAAAGATGTGTATAAAGATTAGCCTTTTGAAGGAGGGGAAATGTATCAGACATATATTCAATGCTTTACATTTTGTTTTAGACTAAACACTCTCAACTTTTACTAAATTTTACACCTTAGATTGACGGCTATACTTCCTCCCCTTCTCCCCTTCTATTTTTTCTTAATATGTTCCAGGTATCTTTTATTCAGGTCATCAAGCTCCTTTGAAGTAATCTCAGGTTTGTAAGCGTCCGGTTTTTCGGGTAATCCGTGAATCAGCAAATAGGCTGCGGGGATCAGCATCAGGGGACTTAATCCTAAAATTCTGTCAGAAGGAATGCCTCCTTTTTCATAGGCGTTAACTTTTTGTCTCTGCCTCAGCATCTCATAATTTGATTCCGGATCACCAAGGCTGCTTATACTATTTCTTCCGGCATAAGCAGAAACAGCCACATTGTACTTCGCATTATCCATTGTTGAAGGGGTCTTGCTTGGAGCATTCATTATTTCCGATCTCAGGTTTGAGAACCGGGGAACAATAATTACCTCTCCAATGTCGAGAGTATCACTTTTCATATATACCCCTGCGATAAACTCTTTCCCCGACAGGGTATCGCTGATTAAAAATATCGTTGGTTTGTAGCCCAGAGAATTGAAAACAACTGTATCTCTTCTGTTTACATGGAATGAAAAGGTACCGTCATTTCCGCTGACAGAAGAGAAAACCCTGTTTATTGTTATCTGTGCATTTACAATAGGTGAAAGAGTACCGGCATCCATAACTGCGCCCTGAAAGAGTATCCTGACGCCGGTACTTTTGTTCAGCTGACTTAATCCGGAATTAATAATGAAACCAGCCAAAAGGAATATCGTAATAAGCCGTTTCATTTCCAGATTCATTTATAATTTGATTATCAGATCCTTTAAGCTTCTTTTTGGAACATGATGGTTTCTTTTATCATCTCTCCAGTATTTAACATCATTGTCCTTAATCTCCTCAAGGATTACATTCTCAACAGGTGTACCAAGTGCAAGTATGAGAAGGATTTCGTACTTATCGGGTAATTCGATCTCAGCCCTGAGCTCCTCACGTTTAATTGACTGAATCATGCATCCGCCCAATCCGGCCTCAGTTGCACCGAGCATAATACTCTGAGCAGCAATTCCGTGATCAATACCGAAAATATCTGTTACAGATTTGTCACCCAGTATCAGAATATAGGCTGATGGTCTCTCTCCTTTTTCCGGGCCCGGCCAATCAGTAAGGTATCCGGCCCAGGCAAGGTATGGAAATACCTTATTGCAGCCCTCAGGAGTATTGTATATCAAATACCTGAGAGGCTGTCTGTTTGCTCCTGAAGCTGAGAGCCGTGCAAGATCAATCAATGACTCCAGAGTCTTTAATTCAACTTTTTTCGACTCATCGAAACGACGACGTGTGCGGGTATTACTTACCAGGTCTTTAAGATTCATGCCAGAAACTATATTACAGATCAATTAATATCTTTTTGCTACCAGATCCCAGTCAACAATTTCCCAGAAAGATTTGATATAATCAGGCCTTTTATTTCTGTAATCGATATAATAAGCATGTTCCCATACATCGCATGTAACAAGCGGTTTAAGACCTCTGCGCAAAGGGTTTCCTGCATTTGATTCCTGAACTATCTGCAATGTACCGTCTTCTTTTTTAACAAGCCAGGCCCATCCGGCTCCGAAAAGCGTTGCAGCTGATTTGTTAAACTGTTCCTTGAAAGCATCAAACGAACCAAATGAGCCATTAATAGCATCAGCAAGTTCTCCTTTTGGTAATCTTCTTCCATCTTTTGAAAAAGATTCAAAGTAGAATGTATGGTTCCAGACCTGGGCAGCATTATTAAAGATGCCTCCTTCGGCCTTCTTGATAATTGTCTCAAGATCAGCTTTTTCAAACTCTGTTCCCGGTATAAGACCATTCAGGTTATTCACATAAGCCTGATGATGCTTACCATAATGGTAGTCGAGTGTCTCCTCACTGATATGCGGAACCAGCGAGTTCAAATTGTACGGAAGTTTTGGTAGTTCAAATGCCATGATTTCTAATTTTTGAATTAATACTATTCATATTAAAACAATGAAGAAAAGCCTATGTTCAAATTTACAAAATTTATGGCTTATAATACCTGATTTCCGGTTAGAAATATTCTTGATGGCATTTGCGGTATGACGCCCTTCTCTGAAGCAACCCTGAATAATCTGTTTATTGCTTCCCTTCCCTTACTCCCAAGATCAATAGAATACTCATTCACATATAGTTTGATATGATTATTCATTACCGTGCTGTCCATCTCTCTGGCATTGCCGGCAACAAAATCGTACGATGCAAATGAATCTTTATAAGCGTACTCAAGGCTCCTTCTGATAATCCTGTTTACTTTAAGGGCAATATCTTCAGGAATATTTTTATTGATAACGATTGCACCCAGAGGTATTGGCAGTCCGGTTAACTCCTCCCAGAACTCACCCATATCGGCTAATTTGTGAAGTCCCTTCTTTTTATAGGTAAATCGTGTTTCGTGGATAATCAGTCCGGCATCAACCTCATCATCCAGCAGAGCTCGGTCTATATCTGAGAAAAGATATTCGTATTTGTTTTTAGCTTCTGGCCAGGCTATGCTGAAAAGAAGATTCGCAGTTGTATACTTACCAGGGATTGCAATCTTTTTATTTTCTATTCCTGAAGTCCCATCGTTGTGTTTGCTGATAAGAAGAGGACCATTGCGATGCCCCAGTGCGCTGCCTGAATCAAGAATAAGATAGTTCTCTGCTGCATAGGCATAAGCATGATAACTCATTTTTGTGATATCTACCGCTGAAGCAAAAGCCTTTCTGTTCAGCTCTTCCACATCTGCAAGAAAATAATCAAACTCCAGCCCTTCTGTATCAATCCTGCCATGCACCATCGCATCAAAAATGAACGTATCGTTCGGGCACGGCGAGAAACCCAATGTTAATTTCATCACTCCATTCTAATAATAACTTCTTTTAACTTTTCTGACAGGTGTTCAAGGGCAAGAGGAATATTCCATTTGCTCCTGTTTCGGGCTTCAACCTTGTTTGAGATTGACCTGAGTGCCAGAAAAGGCAATTTTTCCCTGGTGCAAATATAGAAAAAAGTTGCTCCTTCCATTGTCTCTATGTCGGGATTAAACTTTTTTTGAAGTTTAATAATTGTTTCTGCTGACCCGGTTGCTGTATTTACTGTTATAGCATTAACAGGTCTGATGATATTATTAATCTTTTCAGATGTAGTCTGGTCGCAATGCAGTAGTCCTGACCGGTATGGAAACTCATCAGGATCAGCCAGTCCTGATTCAAATAAGGTAAAAAATTTATCCCTGTCTTCAATGCCTGAATCTGCAAAACACTCTGTTACGGGCATGACAACATCACCAATCTGAATATCATCCTTATAGCTCCCTGCAATGCCGGTATTTATTACCATATCAGGTTTCTCATTTACTGAAAGCCAGTGTTTCATCGACCAGGCTGTAGCAACAGAACCAACACCGGTAATGAGCAAATTAATCTCTGTATTACTAAAATGACAGAAATTGCCAACAGAATTGATACCAACAATCTTTTTTATGGCTTCTGCTTCGGGTGAAGTAGCTGTCACTAATAGTATTTTCAGTTTCATTTAATACTAATCTAAAATTCAGGTTATCTCAAACTGCTTTTACATTTTTTTCTTTACCCCGACCTCTCTTTGATTCACTGAAGTAAATATATCGCTTTTAAGATTTATAAAGATCAGAATAATTGGTTAATATTGTATTATAAATAATTAGCAGAATGATTTACCTGACACGCAGAGAGAGATTCTGTGCTGCACACAGGATGTTCAGACAGGACTGGTCAGATGAGCAAAACCAGAAAATTTTTGGAAAATGCTCAAATCCAAACTGGCATGGTCATAATTATATTTTATGGGTAACCATCAAGGGAGAGCCATCTTCCCATGGGTTTGTAATGAATATAAATATCCTCAAGCAGATTATCCTTGAAAAGGTTGTAAATAAAATTGATCATAAAAACATAAATCTCGAAGTCGGATTTATGGAGGGGAAAGTTGCTACAACAGAAAACCTTGCTGTTGCCATCTGGGATGAACTAAAACCAGCGATTGAAAAAGAAGGAGCCCTGCTCCACTGTGTAAAAATTGAAGAAACAGAAAATAACTCAATAGAATACTATGGCTAAGAGAATCGAAAAAGTCAATGACGGATCCGGTAAAAAATCCAATGGTTATAATAAAGTAGAATCGTGGGACGCTAAAAATATTGAAGAGCTTTCCACAATTTATCACAGGGTCCTTGAACTTATTGGTGAGGATCCAGGCAGAGAAGGGTTAATAAAAACTCCTTCAAGGGTGGCAAAGGCAATGCACTTCCTCACTAACGGATATAATATGGATGCTGAAGAGATACTCAGATCAGCTATGTTCAAGGAAGAGTACAGACAAATGGTTATCGTAAAGGATATTGATCTTTACTCGATGTGTGAACACCATATGCTTCCGTTCTTCGGAAAAGCTCATGTTGCCTATATTCCAAACGGTTATATAACCGGACTGAGCAAGATCGCAAGAGTAGTGGAAGCATTTTCAAGAAGACTTCAGGTGCAGGAACGTCTGACGACACAGATCAGAAATTGCATCCAGGACACTCTTAATCCACTGGGTGTGGCAGTAGTAATTGAGGCGCAGCATATGTGCATGCAGATCAGAGGGGTACAGAAACAAAATTCGGTAACAACCACCTCAGCATTTACAGGTATTTTCCTTAAGGAACTCAATACCAGGGAAGAGTTTGTTCATCTTATAGGAACAAGATTACATTAATTTTAACTGTCCGCTGATCACGCAGATTTTCGCAGATATCTGCGCCAATCAGCGGAATCTGCGGGAAAATGATTTTTTTATATTTTTGCCCAACAAAAAATTCACTAATTTTTAGATTATGAAAGCTTATGTATTTCCCGGACAGGGAGCGCAATTTATAGGAATGGGTAAAGATCTTTACGATAAATCACCTGTTGCAAAAGAGATGTTTGAAAAAGCCAATACAATACTTGGCTTCAGGATAACCGATCTCATGTTCGCAGGTACTGATGAGGATCTTAAACAGACGAAAGTAACCCAACCCGCAATCTTTCTTCATTCTACAATACTTGCTGCAGTACTGGGAGATTCATTTAAACCTGATATGGTAGCAGGACATTCACTCGGGGAATTCTCAGCTCTTGTTGCTAACCGGACACTTTCATTTGAGGATGGTCTGGTGCTGGTATCCAAGAGAGCAATTGCCATGCAGAAAGCCTGCGAGAAAACACCCTCAACAATGGCCGCTATTCTCGGACTAGAGGACTCGATTGTTGAAGAGGTATGCTCTTCTATTAAAGAGGTTGTGGTTCCTGCAAATTATAATAGTCCGGGTCAGATAGTTATCTCAGGCTCTAATGAAGGTATCGACAAGGCCATAGAGTTGCTTAAGGAAAAAGGTGCAAAAAGAGCTCTTAAACTGGCTGTAGGAGGCGCTTTCCACTCTCCTTTAATGGAGCCTGCACGTCTTGAGCTTGAGGAAGCAATAAAAAATACCACTTTCAGCAAACCTATATGTCCTGTATATCAAAATGTTAGCGCAAAGCCGTTCTCCGATCCATCTGCAATAAAAGCAAACCTTGTATTGCAACTTACCTCACCGGTTAAATGGACTCAGAGCGTTATTAATATGATCGCCGGAGGAGCAACATCGTTTACTGAGGTTGGTCCGGGTAATGTACTTCAGGGACTTATCAAGAAGGTGAATAAGGATATGCCGACTGAAGCAGCGGTGGTATGATGGCGTTACGGCTTAACGGCGTTATGGCGTTAAGGCGTTACGGTGTTACGGCATTATGGTGTTATGCTAGAAACATTGATTGTTTTGCCTTTATGCCGTTATGCCTTTATGCCGTTGCGCCATTACGTCTTTGAGCCTTTATTTGAATTTTAAAGTCACATTTTGATTGATTGACTCATGCAGGGAAAGTGATACCGGGCATGTTCTTACACAGTAATCGAGGATTTTTTTCTGCTTATCGGTGTAAGTGTTTCCTGTGAAGTCGAATTCAATCTTTATCTCACCAATTTTTCTTGGGCTGTCGGTCATAATCTTGGTGACAGCACAGGTGCTGCCATCAATCGAAAATCCATGCTCAAGTGCAGCTATGCCCATGATTGTAAAAATGCAGCTTCCAAGTGCTGATGCGACCATATCTGTCGGAGAAAATTTTTCTCCCTTTCCCTTATTATCAACAGGAGCATCTGTAACTATTATACTCCCTGATCTTAAATGAGTAATCTCAGTTCTGAGATCTCCAACATATTTTGTTTTTGCTGTTTCCATTGTAGTATAAATATTTAATTATATGTTAGTTACCCCCATCCCAACCTTCCCCCTGCGCCTTCGCGTAGCCGCTTCGGCAGAGCAAGGCAGGGGGGAAGGAGCTAAACATTTCCCCCCTGGGAGAAACAGGAAAGGGGTAATAATTTCATACGCTTTTACTTCTAAGGTTTCAGAATAACCCCCTTATGATTCCTGCCATCAATCATAATCTCAAGAGGCTGGTCAAACCTGACATGTCTAATATAATTATCCTCATAAATAACATTGAGATTATTAAGATATTCCACATCGTAATGACCCTCGTTGATATAAGGGTTAATTGTAAAATAACCAACTCTGAAAGATGTAAGATTCTGAAAAAAGTGGGTACCCTGACTTGGATCTATCCTGTAGTTTTTTAGTCCTGATTCAATAATTATCCTCGCTGCAGAAATCTGGGGCCATTTAACCGGGATTCCCAGCCAGGGATCGGTAGAACCCCATCTTCCCGGACCTATAAGAACATATCCAATACCCTGTTTTACGAATTTTATATTAATTTTTTCAATTTCGGCTGCAACGTTCTTATTGTTGGCCGCATTAAATGAATCGGGTTTTACATAAACCAGATCGTGAATCCCCTTGAATACCCCATTACCAAGCGCTGAATCTGAATAGATAATGGTGTCCTCAGTTTTTATATGATCAATATTTATATGATGCGATTCCTCAGTATGCACTATTGGCCTGATCTGCAAAAAATTAAATATTTTGGGAGTTCCCGGAGGTGTCTCCAGATTGGCAGCAAATTCTATTTCAATAGGGTTATTCATCTCCCTCTGGCCAATCTCAAGAAGTGTACTTAATATCTCGGCTAAAGGAAATGTCTTATGCTGGAGAATATTTGCAAAAGTAACAACACGTTTACCAGGGTGGGTGATCCCGTCGCGCAGGACATTATTGTTTCGGTCATAGGTGGAAGCTACAAACTTCATTGCGGCCTCATTATTAGCATCTTTGATATCGATTTTAAGAATATTCACACCATCATCTGTTGAAGGTACGAAGCTGTCGATGTTAAGGTCAAGAGCACGGAATTCTTTTTGTGTATCCCTGATAGCTGTATCCGGTGTTGAAAGCTGCAGGATCTTACGGGGATACTTAGGCGAAAACCTTAGTGATAACCCACCCTCCACGATTAGTTTTCCAAGCCCAAAGGCAACATTTACAATTCCATCTTCAGCTTTCTCTGAACCTATAGGATAGTAATTAATGGAACGGGCAACTCCCGATAAAGTCGGATAAAAAGTATCACCATGCCTGTTTCCGCAAACCTCCTGAAGAATAATTCCCATCTTTTCTTCATCAATCACGTTTGCAGTAGCTGTCATGTATGCTTTACTTGCCTTATAGTAAACTGAAGCATATACCTCCTTTATAGCATCTGACAGAACCTTTACCATCTCTTTATTATCCGGAATGCGAGGTATCATATAAGTAGAATAGATACCAGCAAAAGGCTGATAATGTGAATCTTCAAGCTTACTTGAAGAACGGACAGCTATAGGTACGTTTCTGGAGACTGCCAGAAATGCATAAAAATCCTGATAAACATGTCCGGGAAGTTCTGCATTAATAAACCTGTTAAGGATCTCATCATCTGAAAGGTCAGACAGGGCAACTGAATAGAGATTATTATGATCCATGAACTCGTCAAAGACATCAGTACTGAGTACTACTGTTCTGGGAATAGTAATCAGTACATCGGGGAATTTATTAAACAGTTTATTGTTTTTAATAATCCTGTTAATAAATGCAAGTCCCCTTGCCTTTCCTCCGATTGATCCCTCTCCTATCCTGGAAAAAGTCTGATATTCATCAAAACTTGTTTTATCGAATTTTGCTATTACTCCCCTGCCTTTCCCCAGCCTGAAGCTCGATATGGCAATATAGAGGAATCTTCGCATCTCGTCCATAGTCTCAAAATCCTCTTTCCGGATATATTTGAACATCTGGGCAACAGGAAAAAGAGCCCGGGCATTCAGCCATTTTGAGAAATGGTTTCGTGTGGCATGATACTCAAGCGTATTATCTGGAATTGACAGTAGTTTCTGCTGAAGACTCTGAAGATCAGTTGCAATAGCTATAGGTTCCAGCGTATCGGGGTTCCTGAAGACAAAAGGACCAAAGGCAAGATTCTGAATAATAAAATTCCTAAGTTCAAGTGATAAAGATTTTGAATATTTATTAATGAAACCGGCTCCCAGAGCTTCGGCATCCTTTTTATGAGTTAAACTGGATGACTGGATCAAAAAAGGCACCTTATTATCATCGGCCATAACGACCTTGCACAATTCAATTCCTGCTCCTTCATCGACAACATTATCGCGCTTATAACTTATATCTGATATTACACCGAGAACATTATACTTATACTTTCTGTAGAGATCCAGTGCATCGTTGAAATTGTTTGCAAGAAGGATTTTCGGGCGACCCCTCAGCTTAAGCATACGCTGATGCTCGTTAAGTGCTTCACGCTGAAAATCAAGAGATTGAAGAAGAATAATTCTATATATATTCGGAAGATAGGATGAGATATATCTTATTGAGTTTTCTACAAGTATAATAGCCTGAACACCAATCTTTTCGATATCATAATCAGCATTCATCTTATCTTCAATCAGCTTAATGATAGCAAGAATGAGGGAGGCATCGCCAAGCCAGCAGAAGACATAATCGATTGCACTCAGGTCCTCTCCTTCAAGCCGGAGAGATACTTCACGTGAAAAATATGTAAGTACAACAATCGGAATATGCTCATACTGAGACTTTATCCTCTTGGCCAGAGCAAAAACGTCAGTCCCTTTAAGACTAAGCATTGAAATTACCAGATCAATCTTTCCCTCTTTAAGTATTCTGAAAGCATCTTCGGCATTATCAGTCTGAACAAAAGTAGGAGGATATCTGAGGTTGAGGGATGCATATTCATTGAAAATCTGCTCATCAATACGACCATCCTCTTCCAGCATGTAATTATCATAATTACTGCAAATTACCAGTACCCTGTGAATCCTTTTCTGCATAAGCAGATCGAAAGAGGTATCAGTAAAGTCATATTTCTGAAGATCCAGTATTCCCTCTATAATTGTCATAAAAATGATTATTATTTATTAATTGAAATCACAGACATACCCTTCTTGCCATCCATTCTGATAAGAAGCGGATTATCAAACCTTATATGCCTGAAAAACTTTCCTTTCTCCATTACTTTCTGATCTTTAAATTTATCCCATAGAACGGTTCCATCTTTAGTCCCTTCATTAATTGAGAAATAGCCAACATTCATAGATGTGACATTATGGAAGAAATGAGAACCAAGCGATGCATCGAGGTGGAAGTCGGGCAGGCTCACTTCAACAATTACTTTTGCATTCGAGATCTGTGGCCATACAACAGGTATTCCGAGGAAGCGGTCTTTTGTTCCCCATCTTCCCGGACCAATAAGAACATACTGCCGGTTTTCTGCAAGCATTTTTTCATTCATCAGATCTATCTCAGATGCCATCTGGTTGGTAAGCATATTGTTAAATTTCCCCGGTTCGAGATATATAATATCAGTTATATCACTGATAACCCCGTTCCCCATGCTCTTCTTTGTTACAAGTAACAAGTCATCGGTATAAATAGTTTCCGGATCAATTGAATACCCTGCTCCGCTACCTGCAAGAGGCTTTACCTGAAGCAGATAAAATGAGGCTTTCCCATCTTCATCTTTTGTAAGGTCTACTGCAAACTCAACCTCTACCGGAGTTCCGAAAGCCTCCTTTACAACATCCAGAACAATCTTAAGGGTTGACGCCAGAGGAATATAATCGTACTTAAGAATATCAGCAAAATTTATAACTCTCGGACCGGGCATATCTAGTCCCGGAATAATTGTATCATTATCTGTGTTTAAAACTGAAGCGGAATGTTTTAGTGTTCCATGCTTTTCAGCCATGCTTATGTCGAGAGATATCAGTCCGGCATCCTCACCCTCAAGAAGGTTTATATCATTTTTCGACATGTCTACCGCATAAAACTTAACCTGGGAGTTCTTGTAAAGGTCTTTTTGCGACACAATATCAAGTGAAGGATATGAAGGCGAAAAACGATAAGCTCTTTCCCCTTCCACAACGTATTGCCCTAGTCCTACAGCTATAACTGAAAAACCATCCTCAGGTTTCATATGAGCTACAGGATAAAAATTAAACGATTGTGCCGTTCCGCTGATATGCGGATAAAACACATTATCAAACCTGTTTCCCACGGCAGCCTGAATAACGACGGCCATCTTCTCCTGTTCTATCTTGTAACTAATGGCTTCAAAATATGTTCTGGAATTCCGGGAGTAAATAGAAGCGAATACCAGTTTAATTGCATCTGATAATTGCTTAAGCCGTTTCTCAGGATCGGGATTAACATTTGGGAGCAGATAAGTACCAAATATTCCTGAAAAGGGCTGACTCATAGAATCTTCAAAGAGGCTTGAGGATCGGACAGCAAGAGGTGTTTTAATAAGCCGTATAAATACTTTTAGTTCTTTTTCGAGGGTGTAGCTCAGGCTCCCGTTAAGGAACAGGTTTTGAAGTTTCTCAAAGTCTTTTTCCTCTTTTACCTTATCCCACAAATGGTTACGCTCCATAAACATATCAAACTCATCTGTTCCGATAATAGCTGTTACAGGAGTTTTAATGTTTATTCCCGGAGTGAGCCGGCTCAGTTCAAAACTATAGATAAGTGTATTTATGAAAGCCAGGCCACGTCCTTTTCCTCCAAGCGATCCGCTTGAAAGACTAACAACATTAGCTTCATCAATAACAGCAGATTCCTCAAAATTGACAATTTTGCCCTTATTCATTTCACGCCGGCGCCTGCGGATAATGTCGAGGAGAAACTCCCTTAACTCCTTCATGCTCTTGAAATCAGAGACCCTGATAGGGTTTATCATCTTGGCAATCTTCACTTCACCCCTTGCCATAAGCCATAATGAAAAATGATTCTTCATGGAGTGATATACCAGCGAATCTTCAGGAACTGTCTGTAGATATGCTTCAAACTCCTTCATCGACTTGGCTACTGCAATCTGCCGGCCGGTATTATCGCGGTAAACAAAATGGCCAAATCCAAGGTAGTAGTTTATGAAAGATTTGAGATCCTGAAGAAGACTCTCAGAGTTTTTACTGATAAAATTGCATTTAAGTGAATGAGCAAATCTGGCATTTTCCGGATTTGATGACTGGAGAACTGCAGGAAGGTTAGGCAAATCCTTCTTTATCTGCTGAATAAGATCGAATCCTGCAGTATCGCTCATTTCACCTTTCCTCGGAAACTGAATATCAGATATGACACAGAGAAGACTATCCTTAAATTTATCATAGATTGTTATTGCATCCTCAAAATTGGATGCCAGAAGGACTTTTGGCCTCGCCCTGAGTTTAAGCACTTTATACAACTCATCGGTCGACACATCCTCGATCAGATTCTTGGTCTGCTCCATCACCAGGGTGTAAAGCATTGGAAGGTAGCTTGAATAATATTCAGCTGAATCCTCAACGAGAAGAATCACACGGGTGAGTCCTTTCTTTGTATCATTATCAACATTTACCTTGTCTTCGAGGAGCTTAACCATTGCAAAAAACACCTTCGATTCCCCGGTCCACACAAAATAGTTATCGAACGGGATTCCAAGTTCTTTCTGCTTCTTAACAAAGTGTACATCGCCCGGATTGTTAAGAAGAATAAATGTTGGTATGTAAGGATATTTATTTTTTATTTTCTGGCAGAGCAGCATCGGGCTCTCTTTATCTACCCCGATCATAATAAATATCATATCATAATGCCGGGCTTTAAGCCTTGTAAAAGCCTCATCTTCTCCAGAAACCCCTGTAACCCTGGGTATTGAAGTAAGGCTCATCTGATAATACTCACCAAGTATATGGTCTGAAAAACGGCCCTCTCCTTCAATTGAATACGCGTCGTAAAGGTTTGCTACAAGCAATATTTCCTTTACTTTGAAGGGCATCAGATCGTGAAACACATCTCTTTCGGCATTGTGACGATCGAGAAACTTCTGCAACAGTTTCCTGCTGGAAGTCTCTTTAATATTATCGTCCTCCTCCTTTGGCGACTGCGTAAGCCTGATTATATCTCTGGCCAGATAACTGTTGATATATCCGGTCATGAGGCTTCCTATATTTTGTATAAGATCTCTCTCCTCCTTGAGAAAAGGGCCTTCACTTTCAGGACTGAACTCTTTTGTGTAGAATATCTCAATATAACCCTTATCACCATGTATAGTCTCAAACTCCTGAACCATTCTCCAGTTTGTTTCAACAAAATCAACCGATTCAAATACCTTTCCCATGAATCTGATTCGGGCAACTGTATATTCAGGATATTGCCATGCTGCAGGAAGAAGAAGTACTATTTGCTGAAGCGATTCTTCAATCGGTTTTCCTTCTTTCAGAATGTATGTTGTACGGTTGATACATCCAAGCTCCTTTAGTCTCTCCTGCTGTTCATGGAGCAGACGTCTGTACTCGGGACTGTTATGATTTGAATCAACCATTCAGAAATATGTTGGATCAGTTTTTAAAATTACGAAAATTACTTGTATAACGTTGCTGGCGCAAATTTATAATCCGTGCCATGCTATTTAAAAACAAAACTGGCACGGATCACAGATCCGCGCCAGCATATAATAAGTGTCAAAACTACACTAATAATCTATTCCACTTTCCAGGTTGATCCGCCCATAAGGAGATCATCCATGCATTTGATTTTGGAAGTTTTCTTGATTTCGGTAATCTGATCTGTCATTGCGCTATCATATGTAATACCCTCAACAGCCCTGATAACTCCCAGAGCCACAGGAAATTCGGGATATCTCATATTTGCCAGCATGTATTGAATACCGGGATTTGGTTCTGTGGCATCATGCACAATTATATCCTTTTCGGAAATGCCATTTTCACCAATCTTAACAACCCTGAGTTTAAGTCCTTCGAGTATAAGACCTTTATCATTATTCTTTCCAAAGATCATTGGTTGTCCGTGCTTAAGAATAAGTGTCCGGTCGTCGCGCACTTCTTTATCTGCAACAGTATCATGAACCCCATCGTTGAAAATGACACAGTTCTGGAGCACCTCAACAACAGATGTTCCTTTATGTCTGGCGGCTTCAGTATAGATCTGAGTTGAAAGAGAAATGTTGGTGTCGATAGTTCTTGCAAAGAATTTACCTTTGGCGCCAATAACCAGTTCACCAACAGAGAAAGGCTCTTCAACTGTTCCGTAGGGTGAAGTTTTTGTTACAATCCCCTTGGTTGAAGTAGGTGAATATTGACCTTTTGTAAGACCATATATCTCATTATTGAAAAGAATAATATTGATATCAATATTCCTTCGTATAACATGAATAAAGTGGTTTCCGCCAATAGCGAGTGCATCCCCATCACCTGTAATCTGCCATACAGAAAGCTCAGGATTAGCTGTTTTTACGCCTGAGGCTATTGCAGAAGCGCGACCATGAATACTATGAAACCCGTAGGTATTCATATAGTAAGGAAATCTTGATGAGCACCCAATTCCTGAAATAAAAGCAAATTTTTCTTTAGGAATTCCCAAATCAGGAAGTGCCCTCTGAACAGAACTTAAAATTGCATGGTCACCACATCCGGGGCACCATCTTACTTCCTGATCACTCTTAAAGTCTTTAGGAGTATATTTATTTACATTAGTCTCTTCCATATTACATACCCTCCAGCATATTAATGCATTTGTCCTTTATATCATTTATTGTAAAAGGTATACCCTGAACCTTATTTATCTGTTCATAGGTAAACTCCTGATGTTTCATCCTCAGATAATTTGCAAACTGACCAAGGTTAAGCTCAGCTACAACAATCTTCTTGTAGTTATTAAAGACATCTTTAACGTTTTTTGGCAGCGGATTTATGTAATTGAAATTTGCAAGACTTACATCATAACCCTCAGCCTGTAATTCACGCACAGCAGTAATCAGGTATCCGTATGATCCTCCCCACCCAACCAGGAGTAAATTTCCTTTCGGAGCTCCAAAAACTTTCAGGTCAGGGATCTCATTAGCAACCCTTTGCACCTTTTCCTCCCTCACATTGACCATCTTTTCATGATTTTCAGGGACATAAGAAACATTCCCCTTTGATGTTTTCTCCAGTCCTCCTATCCTGTGTTCAAGACCGGGAGTTCCGGGAATAGCCCAGGAACGGGCAAGCTTCTCGCAATCACGGTGATAAGGATAGTAAGGCTCATCAGTCTTAACCGCTATTGGAGGATTAATCTTAGGAAGATCTTTCATTGCAGGAATCTTCCACGGCTCAGTGCCGTTTGCAAGATAACTGTCAGAAAGAAGCAAAACCGGAGTCATATGTTCAAGAGCAATTCTGGCCGCCTCAAAAGCAAAATGGAAACAATCAGAAGGAGTACTTGCAGCAATCACTACAACAGGACACTCACCATTACGTCCGTATAGTGCCTGCATAAGATCAGCCTGTTCTGTCTTGGTAGGTAATCCTGTTGATGGTCCTCCTCTCTGAACGTCAATAATCACTATAGGTAATTCAGCCATCACAGCCAGTCCGATAGCTTCTGATTTAAGGGCCAGTCCCGGACCTGAAGTAGAAGTAACAGCCAGCTTCCCGGCAAAACTTGCTCCGAGAGATGTGCAGATACCTGCTATCTCATCCTCAGCCTGAAAGCTTTTTACTCCAAGATCCTTGCGTGCTGCAAGTTCTTCAAGTATCCCTGTTGCAGGTGTAATGGGATATGATCCTATGAACAGGTCAAGTCCCGATTTTTCTGCAGCAGCCAGTAATCCCCAGGCTGTGGATGTGTTTCCGTTAATGTTCCTGTAAGTACCTTTAGCTATTTCTGCCGGAAGAATTTTATAGACAGGACTAAGCGCCTCAATTGTTTCAGCATAGTAGTAACCGGTACGCAGGGCAACTTTGTTTGCTTCGGCAATTCCTGGTTTATTTTGAAATTTCTTATCAAAATACTCCTCAGTATATTTCAACTTGCGGTCGAAGAGCCAGTATACCATTCCAAGGGCAAACATATTTTTAGTACGCAGAACTGATTTTGGATCAAGTCCGTAGTCCTTCAGTGCTTCTTTCACCATTGAGGAAATTGGCGCATCAATGATAACACAATGATCAAGCTTCTCTTCTCCGATCGGATCCTTTTTATATCCGGCTTTTTCAATATTTTTCTCAGTGAAGTTATCTTTATCGAAGATTACTGTTCCACCTCGTTTTATCCACTTTGCATTTGCTTTTATAGCGGCAGGATTCATTGCTACAAGCACATCAGAAAAGTCTCCGGGAGTATTTATTTCGGAATGTCCCAGATGTACCTGGAAACCGGAAACCCCTCCAACTGTTCCCTGGGGCGCACGAATTTCTGCCGGATAGTCAGGAAAGGTGGATAAGTCATTACCAAATAAGGCTGCTGTGTCGGAGAAAAGTGTACCTGTCAGCTGCATACCGTCGCCTGAATCACCAGAAAAACGGATAACCACCTCTTCTCTTTCGATAACCTGTGATTTTTTACCCATATATGAAATAATTTATTAAACTATGCTAGTCGTCTTACAAAGCTCAAAATTAGCTTTTTAAAAGCTGAAAAATAGTATAGAAACTACTTTTACCTTATGATATTGATCATGTTTCTATTCCCTAAATTCCAAAAAAGTCAAAATCCATTAACCACAAAGGTCACAAAGTAATTACACGAAGGTCTCAAAGAAATGAATTGCTTTCCTTTGTGTACTTTGAGTATCCTTTGTGTACTTTGTGGTTAAAAGGATTCAACTCCAGATATCAGCCTTTTTAAGGTTTATCTCTCCTTCAAAAAACATTCTGGCTATCTTTTCAAAATAGTCAGTATAATCGGAAATGAAAAACTGATCCTTAACCAATGCCTTATCATTGAGAAGGTTATGCTTCTCCAGAGTATCCCTTAGAATCATAGCAACAATTCTGGCTGAATCGACAACTTCAACATTAAAATTGAATATTTTGCTGATCTGATTCTTTATTATCGGATAATGGGTACAGCCAAGAATCAATGCCTGAATTCCTGCCAGCGATTCATTTGAAAGATATGAACGTATGATTGCGTTGCTGATATCATCAAAAATAAAACCCTCCTCTATCATTGGTACAAGAAGTGGTGTAGCTACAGATACAACCGATGTTGAAGGTGAAATCTCCCTGATCTTCGTTTCGTATGTTCCTGAGCTGACGGTTCTTTTTGTTCCGATAACACCAATTTTGCTGAAGTTTTTTGTACCGATATATTCAACTACCGGATCAATTACATCAATCAGGATAGTCTTATCGTGAAAATGGGTTTTAAGTGATTCGAAAGCTGAGGCAGATGCTGAATTGCAGGCAATAAGAACGACTTTTGCATTATGATCGAGGAGGAATTCGGTAATGCGTTGTGAGTAGAATCTTATCGATTCTGCCGATTTATCACCATAGGGAAGGTGTGCGGTGTCTCCAAAATAAACAAGGCTCTCTCCCGGCAGGATCTGCTTGATGGCGTGTGCAACGGTAAGTCCGCCGACCCCTGAATCAAAAATTCCAATAGGTTGTTCTTTCACTTTGCCCGGATAATTAAAAAAATGACCATCTGCCAAGTGGCGGATGGTCACTTGTTTAAGGTATGTAAATTACTTTATTCCTAATTTAGCTTTTGCAAGAGCCATAACGTTAGTGCTCTTGGTCTCATCAAAATAAAGAAGTGATCCCTTTGAGATGTCAAAAACATAAAGGAATCCGTTTTCTTTTCCAACATCTTTAATTGCCTTATCTACTTTAGCATAGACCGGCTGAAACAGTTCAACCTGCTTCTGCTGAAGTTTCTCCTGAGCGTTGGTCTGAAATTCCTGAATTTTTCTGTTCAGATCAATAAGTTCCTGCTCTTTTGTTTGTTTAACCAGATCAGTAAGGTTTTTAAGTTCCTTATTATAAGCATCGCTCTTATTATTTAATTCAACCGACATCAGTTCGAGGTAATTAATAAGTTCTTTACGGTAAGCTTCCAGTTTAACATTTGCTGAATCAAATTCCGGCAATGCAGTAATCAGTTCTTCGCTGTTTATATGTCCAAACTTAAAGCTCTGAGCCATCGCACTGTTTCCCGCAAACACCAGCAGTACTATCAAAGCCGCTATTCCTGTGAATCTTTTCATCATAATAATTTTTTAAAGAATAAATGCAAAAGTAATTAATTAATTTTTATAACCTAATTTTTCAAGAACCTGGTCGCTGAGGTCAAATTTCGGATTGGCAAACAGAATATTACCACCGGCAGCCGTATCGAAAATAACAGCATAAGAACCTTCAACAGCCATCTCTTTAATAGCTTTTATTATTTCATCCTGGATCGGTTTAACAAGTTCTTCTCTCTTCTTGAAAAGGTCACCTTCCATACCGAAGTATTTATTCTGGAGTTCTTTCATCTCCTTTTCCTTTGCGATGATAGCCTCTTCCCTTTTGGTTTTCATATCCTGTGATAACAGCACTGCATCGTTCTGATATGATTTATACATCTGTTCAACAACTGCATAACCGTCTGCGATCTCTTTCTCCCACTGTACTGAAAGTTTATCGAGCTGTTCCTGCGCTGTTGTAAAGGCAGGAATGTTTTTCCTGATATATTCAGAATCGACAAAAGCATATTTCTGAGCAACAGCCATAGCTGAAGTCATTACAAGTAAACATATTAAAACACCTATTTTTTTCATAACTTCAAATTTAAAATATACATATTAAAATTGCTGACCTATAACAAAATGGAATTGTGATTTATTGGCATTTGCAAAATTCACCGGATCAGGAACAGGGTCGAAACCATATCCCCAGTCGATACCCAGCAGTCCAAACATTGGAAGGTTTGCCCTTAAGCCGATACCAGCTGAACGGTTCATCTTGAAAGGATTATACTCCTTTAGCTCATACCATGCTCTGCCCGATTCGAGAAAAGTAAGCGCATAGATAGTAGCCTGAGGATTAAGTGAGATCGGATACCTCAGCTCAAATGTGATCTTTGAATACACGTTTCCGGATTGAGCTGTCTTGGTTGGATTATATGGAGTAAGAGACCCATTGGTATATCCTCTGAGTGATATAACCTCGCGCCCGTAAAAACTATAACCTGTCATGCCATCGCCACCTACATAGAAATTCTCAAAAGGTGATGGCCCGATATCATTATTATAATGACCGAGGTAACCGAATGCATAACGGGCATTCAGCACCAGTTTATCATTGGCATCAAGCGGGAAGAAATAATCCGCCTTGAAAGTCCATTTGTGAAATTCAATAAAGTTGTATTTCACCTGGTCTGAGGCAATCGACATATCCTTTCCGCTAATCGATGAATAAGGCGGGGTGGCTTGTACTGAAAGAGTGAATGAGGAGCCTCTTCTGGGATAAATAAGGTTAGGACTTGTAGAAAACCTTGTCAGCTTGGCACTAAGACTAATAAGATTTGCTACTCCATCATCAAAGATGAATCTGTACTGGGTAAAATTATCAAGGTTATAACGCTGATAACTTAATTCCCCATAGAGTGAGAAGAAATCGTCGGGCCATTCGAGCCTTTTACCCAGACCAACCGAAGCACCGTCAATTATCATAGAATGACCACCTTCCTGTCTCATTATTGATCTGTACATAGATACTGAAAATGTATTGGGATTTTTACCTCCCAGCCATGGTTCAACAAAAGAGACGTTAAATGATGAATAGATCTTACCGTTCGACTGTGCCCTGATACTGAGCGATTGTCCGTCTCCCGAAGGATATGGTCTCCATTGTTTAAGGTCGAAGAAATTGCGCATCGCAAAGTTATTGAACCTCACTCCCACTGTACCAACAAGCATTCCTGCTCCCCAGCCTCCTGATACTTCAAACTGGTCGTTAGCTTTTTCTTCAAGCTTATATAAAAGGTCTACTGTTCCGTTCGAAACATCCGGCAGTGGCAAAGGTTCTATTTTTTCAGGATCGAAATGTCCTAGGACGCCAAGCTGCCTGATAGATCTTATTATCTTGTCTTTACTGAACAAATCTCCCGGTAATGTATATAGTTCCCTTCTGGCAATATGCTCATTGGTTCTTGTATTTCCTTCAATAATCACATTATTAAGGTATGCCTGATCACCTTCATATATTCTTATTTCCAGATCTACAGAGTCCTTGTCTATTTTGGCTTCAACAGGTGTGAGCCTCGAAAAAAGATACCCGTAATCCTGGTACATGCTGCTTACAGCGTCCTGAGCACCTGATGATCCATTGAGCCTGTCGTTAATGAGCGACTGATTATATACTGTTCCTTTCTCTACGTTAAATACTTTTTCCAGATCTTCTTTCTTATAGACACTGTTTCCAACCCAGTCGACATTCCTGAGAAAGTACTGGTTCCCCTCTTCAACCTTGATTACCAACCCTATACGGTCTTCTGAAATCTTATATAGCGAGTCGGAAAGAATTGTGAAATCCTTGAAGCCGTTATCGTTATAGAATGTATAAAGTTTATCCTTGTCTTCACTGAACTTTTCACCGATATATTTTGAAGCCCTGAAGAAGTTGAGGTTTTTCTTCTTTGTATCCTTCATCTGCCGGCGTAGTTTTTTAGTCTCAAAAAACTCATTACCAACAAATGTTATATCACCGATCTTAACCTTATCCTTCTTGTCAACGTTAATATTAAGGATCACATTGTTAGGCTGATCGGGATCATCCTTCTGAACGAATTCCACTTCAGTGTTAAGAAATCCTTTTTCAACAAAATGATCTTTAATAATTTTCTTTGCGGTATTCAGAAGAAATGCTGTTACCTGTGAGCCAACCGGGAGATTTATCTTTTCAGCAAGATCCTGGGTCTCCGACTTTTTCATCCCGTTATATTTTACTGAAGAGATCCTTGGCCTCTCCTGCAGTGCAATATCAAGAAAGACTGTATCTGATGAAACCTTTGTTATTGAAATTCTGACATCTGAAAAGAGTCCCTGCATCCAGAGTTTCTGTGCAGCTGCAGTAACTGCTTCTCCGGGGATGGTAACTTCCTGTCCGAGTCTTAATCCTGATATACCTATAAGTGCATTAGTATCAAGAAATCTTACACCGCTAACTGTTACTCCACCTATAATATAATCATCGGAAGACATATAATCATAAATCTCCTGTTCTTCCTGGGCATACAGCGAAAGACCCATAAGAGTCAGAAATATTGCTACAAAAGTCCTTTTAATTCTCTTAATCACCATTATTTCATTATTTTTCCGAAACTTGTTCACTAGTTTTTCCAAATCTTCTTTCTCTTTTCTGGAAGT
>JFJP01037954.1_pt1 | contig 20877 bp, 11 predicted proteins | sample 431651 | NCBI WGS metagenome assembly JFJP01 (sample SAMN02602958, study PRJNA72255) | Microbial mat metagenome, whole genome shotgun sequencing project. | biome: fresh water; feature: sink hole; material: water; isolation source: purple microbial (photo- and chemosynthetic) mats found in...
CCTTTGCAATTTGAAATTAAATCCACGGAAAGGATCGTTTTTTCAGGAAATGGATTTTCCCATGATAAATGAAACAGGCGGATATGCTGCCCGACCGAAGTGGTTCTTTCGTTTTTGCCCTGCCATGCAGAAGCCTGGTCTGTTTCAGATGAATTTCCCCACCAATCCCAGATATTTAGCCTGTAAACCATTGGTAATGAGACTGATTGTCCATCGGAATAAGTAAGTCTGTATTCACCGATTTCCATTTTTTCTGCATCAATATTCCAAGCCGAAGCATGCAAAAAGTGAATTGACCTTCCTTTCAGCTCAACTGGGATTTCGCTGACGTTTTCAGGATATACCAGCGTAGTTATTTCTGCTGAACGGTTTCCAGCCAATTGAATTACACCCCTGACATCAAATGAAATGTTATCAAATTCCTGAATTCCTGATGGCAAATCCGAAAGTGTATTGCCGGGTTTGTGGTGAATATTATCGGTAAGAGCGGTATTGTAAAAATCCGTCAGGTCAATTAATCTGTTGTTTGTTAAAGGATTACGACCTGGGATAGCGTGTTCATTGGACGCAACTGTAGTGTGCGGATCACCGCCGGTTTGTGTTTTCATCATTTATGTTTTCAAATATTTATTGAACGATTTCCAATAGTTTTTTTTTATAGCAGCTGCGAAATAGAATCAACTTTAAGCAGAAAATAAAGAAATCCATTATTTGTAGTTGATTCTCTTTTATATTGCATACATCATTTAACTATTTTAATGTTATAGGCATTCTAAGTTTTACCGTATCATAATTTTATGGCTTGCCATGGAGTTATCCCCAAGTTCAATTACCACTATGTAAACACCTGGTTTTAAATTGCCGGTTTTAATTTCAGTTGATTTTGCATTTACCGAATTGATATTCAGCATCTTTTTACCCGTCACATTATATATTGAGACGGTTTTCATTGCATTCTCACTTTCCAGGTTCAATAGCCCGGAATCCTGATTCTGATATACTTTCACCCTTGAAGTTTTATCTGCATTCACTGGTTTTTCAATTCCGGTTTGCAAAGGGCTTGAGTACATATCCGGCAAATCATTCAGAAACATAGTAAATGGATCATCATAAAACGCCTGGAAATCAGGCACAGCGGCATGGCCCGGAAAAGGCACAAAATGATGCGTAGGGCTTGCATTTCGCCAGGTGGCAAAGTAGGCTATCTTTTTTGTGGTTTCATTCGTTTTTATGGGTGCAAGGATACAGCGCGTGTACCAGTTGGATATCCTGAGATCATCAGGACCATTCCAGCCCAGGCGGTCGCCGGCTTCGGTAAGCGCTGAAAGTTTGTTTTTTTCGGTGGCGTATTCTGATATCCAGGAAATACGATCTTTAAACTTATTTACCTCGCTCTGATCACCGGCGCCAAAATAAAAATCAAGGCCGAAAATATCCACGTAACTGTCTCCCGGATAAATTGCCAGGTAATCAGCTTTCGTGCTGAATTGCTGTCCATCGGGTGAGAATGCGTACAACATGCTGTGTACATTTTTGGTATTCTTTAAATAGTCAACCGTGTATTTCCACAAAGTGATATAATCCTGGGTGGTACAATTTCCCTTACCCCACCAGAACCAGCTTCCATTATGTTCGTGCCAGGGCCTGAAAATAAAGGGAATGGCTTCTCCTTTCGAATTACGGAGTGTGTTAGCGAAATCTGCCACTTTATCCAGCTTGGCATTGAACTTTGCATTGTTGATTCCGCCTGGTAACATTGTGCTTACGATCTGAGGCGTTACCTTCCAGGAGTCGCCGGAGCCATCAATCCTGTCCTGGTGCCAGCACATGGTAATGATGCCGCCTTCGGCATAAGCTTGCTTACAAAGATTCTGAATTTTTTCAACATTTCCCTTTTCTACTACATCAGTGAAATCAAGGCTGAAAATGGCCGGGTGTGAACCGACTAACACTTTTGGATCAGATTTCGAACCGGTGCCATCGTCGTACCAACTGCTTCCTCCTTCATTAATTCCATAGGAAGTAGCATCGTGCATTCCGAAAAGGACATACGATCTGGAAAGAACAGACAAGTTTTCCAGTAAATATTTCGTTGCTTTTGTAGCTTCTGTATCCACGATGGCAAGAGTTGTGGTAGCATTGACTGAACTTTCGAAAACAGCCATCGCAGTCTGTAAAGAAGCAATAGAGTTATTATAATTTACATCTGTTGACGAAGGATTATCGTAAATAGCCTGGGCAGATGAAATAGCATTTGAAAAGGTGGTTTTTGCGGATTCGGGAAATTGACCTTCACCGCCGCCAGCCGGGGAATTGGCGTTAAGAAGTTCCGCAACATCTATCGCTTTCAATAAGTCACCTTTGGAACTGGGACAAATCACAAAATCATCAAAATAAACAGTAGCAGTATTTGAAGTAAGGCTGCCTCCTTCCAAATAAATCCAGACTGCTTCCAGGTTCCCTTTAGCTGTCATGTCGAATGCATAAACCGACCACTGATTATCTCCGGTAATGGTAGTTTTTAACCAATCACTTCCTGCGGTGCCGTAATCCGGTTTTACTGCTATTTCAAGTGCTTTATCTGATTTTATTTTAATGGCTATTTTTTTACTGCCGGATAATACAAGTGGAGCTGCAATAAAATTCAGGTTAAACTGGTGCCATTGCGATGTTGAGGAACCAATCCGGTGGTAATCTATTTTTAATGACTGGCCTGTTTCAGTCAGCGTGTAGGTTGCATCATGTCCTGCTTCCAAAACCCAGAATGAAGACAAGCTGTTGTCATCAAAATTATCGGACCATACCTGGGCTTTTAACCCGAAGGGGATTAGCAGTATGCAAAGTAATATGAAGAAAATGTTCTTTTCCATAATTTCTGATTTTTTTGGTATTACTGCCTGCATGATTGCATTTCCGGATTGGGATAGATTTTTTTTTTGAGGTTAAGTAAATCAGGAAAACAAATTCTGATTTACACGGCTAAAAACGAATGTCATAAAAGTCCTGATCTTTGCGAAACAGAACTTATTTGTCAGTCTCAAGAACCATAGAATACCCGGAACTACCTGCCGTATTTTCCCCTTTTAAACGGTAGAAGTATTTCTTACCCCTGATTTTTGATTCATCGTAATATAATATCAATGGCTCAGATGCTTCAGCCGAAGATTCAAACTTTACCACATCCGCCAGAACAGAATCTTCTAACCCGGTGGCAATTACTTTCCATGGGCCTTTAGCCGATTCAGATCTTTCGATGGTATAAAAAGCGGCTCCTGTTGATCCGCGCCAGGTAAAGCCATCGCCTTTCTGCATCAGGACCGGAGCGGGCGAGGGCAAAGCAACAGCTTCAGGTGTTATTCCCCTGATCAGGAAAGCTTCGGTTCGCAATAAATCCAGCATACGGGTTTCTTCATATACAAACCCGGCAGCGAAACCCGGAACGTGAAAGGAATTCACTGTTGTGCCTCCTTCGTTATGATAATACCAGCCGCCATCGCGACGGTGCCCGCGAATGCTCCACATCAGGCCGCCGGAAATATTTTCCTCACGGATAGTTTTCATCAGTTCGCGGAGATTTTCGGTACTTCCAAGGCCAAACTCATCAACCATCAAAGGCTTTTTCCCTTTGCATTCTTCGCGCGAAGCTTTGGCTATAGGCGAAAGTTCCCACGGACGACCACCCATTTTATTCCAGTATTCGTATAAATGATCACTTATAATATCGATATTCGGATCGGCAAGCAGCGCTTTGCGGTCGGCACCTCCGGCTTCCATAATTAAATGATTCGGGTCAATCTTTTTAATATAAGCAGCCATTTCGAGGCTCCAGGCAAGGATTTTCGGACTCCATTCATCGTAGGGAAGTCCGCGGTCGCCGGGGTAGCTGCCGAACTCGTTACCCAACTGCCAGCAGAGAATGGCCGGGTCATTTTTATAAAGTAATCCGTTAACCGTGTTTTTACGGTTTAAGATAAAATCGAGGAAATGCCTGTAATCGGCTTTTACATCCTCATCAGTCCAGAATGAGCCTTTTGGTTTTCCAGATAAAGTTGAAAATTCATCCACACCCCGGATGCCACCAAAAGATTGCGAGGCAATAAAAGGGATAATCAGCCTTACATTGTATTCGTGGCTTAGAGCAATTACACGGTCGAGGCACTGAAATGCTTCTTCATTGTATGTTCTTTTTGCGGTAATATAAACCGGCATTTCTTTATCGTCGGGTGAATATACCGAAAGTGAAAAAGTGCGGGTTGCAAGTCCTCCAATGCGTTGGATTCCATCAAGAATGTCCCGTATTTCGTATTCATCGGGGAAACGATTGGTGCGGTCAACGCGGATTTGCGACTCGTTTTGTTGGATATTGGGAGCCGCCAGGCCCATGAAACGGAACTCTTTATTTCCGTCCATCAGTTTGTCGCCCTGGCGTGTGACAATGTTTTTATAAACAGATTTTACCGGTTTCGGTTGCCCGAAAACATTTGCTATTATCAGGTAAAGTAAAACGGACGTTGCGAATGTAAGTATCCTTGTATTGTTCTGTTTCATTTCCGTGAAAGATAAAGGAATGTTAAAAATTGGGTAATATGCGGCGTTGGTTTTTCCGTCGGCAGTCGAAAGACTGATTCATTTTGAACCGTGTTGTAGCTGATAACACAGCTTTATGGCAATGATTCCATGCGAAGCAGAAATAAAAGGGAAGCTGTAACACTTCCCTTTTATTATCAGTATTTACTTCATTTTGGATGTTTAAACAGGTATTAAAATTTAATCACTGTTGCTGATCCTGATTTATTCTGGAATCAGGTTAGGATCAAGAGGTACTGTTGTAAAAACAAAGTAGTCAGCATTAACTTCGACAGGAGTTCCTTTGGCTATGTTGCCACCATAAAGCTGAATACCCATTTTGAAAGCTTTTGTAGGATCAAAATTGGTAAGATCTCCTTCGCCAGGATTAATTTTAATTGAACGCCAAACCCATTTATTCGCTGTAGGAACAAATTTGTAGTCGTCGCCATAACCCTGCGATTTAGTAAAATGCATCCACCCTGAACCGAAGTCGAATTGGAAGTAACCTTCATTACTACCCGTATTTAAAAGGAAGTTAATCCAAATGCCATTAGCATATACTGCTGGATCGAGAGCAGGCACGTCCCATGATGCATTCCCTAACTTATTATCCCATCCGGTCGAAACTCCGGTAAGGGTTGTATAATTGGCATCTTGATTGTAACCGGTAAGTGCGGGAACAGAGCCGGTAGCGGCAATTTTCCATTCTGCTCCTTTCGCTGTTTCACAATCCCAGCCAAGGGTAGGATTAACAGGGCCATCAGTAATTAAAACCTGGTCAACGGCAATGTAAAATGCATCAGTATTGCCATTTCCAACATTACCTCCACGGAATTGAATACCGAATTTCTCAAGATTACCTTTAGCTGCTGAGAATCCTAAAGCCTCAAGATCATAGGAACGCCATTCCCAACCGTTGGTTTTAACCTTATAATCGTCGCCATAACCAAATGCACCGGTTAAATGTTTGTCTTCAAAACCTCCGCCCGATGTTGCAATGGGTTGCACATAACCCAGACTACCATTGGTATTGATAAGAATGGTAAAACATGGATGTGTGTAGGTTGACAAATCATATCCTTTACCTTCGTTATCATTCTCAATTTTACAATAAATTCCGTTCCATCCGTTGCCAACAGGAGCCGATACTTCAAAACCTTTTCCAAAGAAACCGTTAATCTCACCTGATGTAAAGCTGGCTGTGGCATCTCCTTTAACAACAGTATATGGAGAGTCGAAATCAACAATTTTAAGCGTTTGCCTGGGGATGTATGTTGACCGTGGAGCTACAACAGGAATTGCTGTTGACGTTTGTTTTTCACCGGTTTTTGGTGTGGTTTCAATAACAGCAGCTTCTCCTAAATCAACACCTGCAGTAGTATATGATACCTTATCAGGGGCAGCCGACCCAAAAACAGAAACTACTTTTCCGGCAATCTTCACCTCTTTTAACAGATCAAGGTTTTCGCCTTTTAACATAAATGGTTTACCACGTTGTATTTCTGCTGGCCACGAAGTAACTTTTGCAGTATAATACTGGGGTTTTAATATTTGTGTAGTTACATATTCGCGTTTATACTTGTTCATTATTGTCAAAGCGCCAACTTCAATTGAACGGGGAACTTCAATCCTCATTGAATCGTTGTACTGGCTTATGATTTTGAACGTATTTGCGCCGCTGGCAACTGAACTGACAGTATTCAGATTTGTCCCATGGAGAACAATCTGCGTTCCTACAAACGGGGCTTCATCAGAAATGAGTGTAACTGTTGCGGCAGGGAGATTAATATCATACCCTTCAGAAAATGGAGTTTCTTTCTTACAGCTGAATACCAGTATCGAAAGAACCGCAAACAAAGCAATTCGAAATCTATTTTTGTTCATGATTAATTGTTTTTTAAAGATTAGTATCCAGGATTTTGTTCCATTCCCCATGCCTGAACCTCTGTTTGAGGAATTGGCATCAGGGGCACTTTATGTCCATCGGGACCATCAATTGATTTTGCAATCCCGTTTGCTTTCAGGGCAGGAAATTGCTTGTAAGGCCGGTCGCCAAGTCCATAGGAAAGGCCGGGTGCACGTTTTTGGTTCTTTTCTACATCCATAACGTCAAAGTAACGCCCTGTTCTTACTAAATCGTAAAAGCGAAGTGCTTCCAGGGCCAGTTCCAGGCGGCGTTCTTTCCAGATATCCTGTAATAGTTGATCGCCTGTAGACGTAATGTCAGGAAGATTAACGGTAGTTGGTGCTGCGCTGTAATCCATTTTACCTTCGGCATAGCCCATGCAATAAGTGCTTTTGCGGGCTCTTGCACGAACCATATTTACATTTTCCTGGGCTTCGCCGGTTTTACCTAAATGATAAGCCGCCTCTGCATTCATTAAAAGAACATCGGCATAACGGATAATTTTTATATTCCTGTCACTTGCTTTTGCCAGGGCAGGTTTTACCGGAAGTGCTGCTTTCCTGTTTAACCAGTCAGAACCCTGCTCTTTGCGATCGTATTTCTTTTTTACGCCATAGAGGATGCCATTGTTGTATTTCTCACCATAAAAAACGCATGATTGGCGGGGATCGTTGGTAACAGTAACATTATAAGCATCAAACAAATCAGGGGTTGGATTATTAAAGCCCCATCCTGAATCGTCTTTACGGTTACCCTGGAAATTGAAGCAATTGTTTCCGATCGAAGCCGGAGCTTTGTCGCTTGCACCTACACCAAATTGAACTTCAAAAACTGATTCTTCATTGTTCTTGTTTTCTGTTTCCCATAGCTTGGCGTAGTTGGCCATCAAACTATATTCACCCGAAGTAACAACAGCGTTGGTTTGGTCGTAAACCTGCTGCCAGGTGATGGTGCTGGCAATATCAGTGCCAATCTGGTACATATAAATCCTGGCTAAAAGCGCCCTGGCTGCACCTTTTGAAGCACGTCCGGTTTCAGCCAACGGGATTGTACTTTTTTCAGGCAGAAGTTCAATTGCTTTGGTAAGATCTTTAGCAATTTGTGTATAACATTCATTGAGACTGGCACGTTTTACATTACCAAAATCGGAAGGGCTGACAGAAGTAGTGAACAAAGGAATTCCGCCAAAAATACGTACCAGATACCAGTTGAAATATGCCCTCATAAATGAAGCTTCACCAATAAGGCGGTCGCGTGTGGCGGCATCCCAGGTAACAGCAGGAAGGTTATCGAGCGCGTAGTTTGCGCGTGAAATACCCCAAAATCCATGAATCCAGAAGTCATTGGAAAAACCAATCTGCGGTGTCATAGTGAATTCAAGCATTTCCCACATGGTACCGTAGTCGCCGTCGTTACTTCCTTTTTCGGCGTCGTCAGTGCGGATATCGCCCATAAAGAAATCGTGGTGGTGGCCCATCCATTGGCCGTCAGGTCCTGCGCCTTCGTCAAGCTGAAGCATGTCATACATTCCGAGAATGGCCCGGGTTCCGTTTTCCTGTGTGTCAAAGAAATTGGCACTATTTTCAGCTCCCTGTGGCTTTACATCCAGGAACTTGTTACATCCGAACGACAGGGTAATCAGTGCAGTTGTTAATATGAAGTATGTTATCTTTTTCATGATATGTTCTGTATATTAGAGTGTTAAATTAAGGCCGACTGAATAAGTGCGCGGTTGCGGATAATTTACCATATCAACACCATAATAGAAACGGTCGCCGTACAACCCGAAGAGCTCAGGATCCAGGCCGGTATATTTGGTGAAGGTGAGCAAATTATCAAAAGAGGCATAAATCCGGAGTTTTTTGATATGTATCTTTGAAGCAGCCTTTAAAGGGATGGTATAACCAAGTTGGAAGTTCTTAACTCTTAAATAGGATCCGTCTTCAACATAACGATCTGAGAAATTTTCAACGTTTTTATTCAGGTCGGCAGCATCGAGACGTGGAACATCTGAGGTTGGATTTGTGGCTGACCAATGGTTAACAGCCATATCCTGGCTGATGTTAGTCTCAAACATTTTGGAGTTGTACAAGTTCTGGTACATGGAGTTTACAATTTCGTTTCCATACGAACCGTTAAGGAACAAAACCATATCAAAACCTTTATAGCTCATATTCAGATTGAAACCTCCGGTCATTTTCGGACTGGCACTACCGAGGTAGGTCATATCCAACTCGGTAATCGCTCCGTCATCATTCAAATCCCGGAAAATAACATCGCCCAGTCCGGCATTTGGCTGAATGGCTACGCCATCTTTCACATAAGCATCAAGTTGCTCCTGGGTTTTGAAAATTCCATCAGTTTCATATCCGAAGAAATAGGCAATTTCCCGACCTACCTCAGTTTTTGTAGTATTGCCTACACGGCCTGCACTTCCGCTACGGATAAATCCTCCACCGGCCAGACTTGTGACTTCATTTTTTATAAAGGTTAGGTTAAGCCCGACATCGTACCTGAAATCGCCTTTGGTTTGTGTATAATTGAGAGAAAACTCAAGTCCCTTGTTTTGCATGGTACCAGCGTTAACAGACGGTTTCCTTTTACCCGCATACAATGGTATGGGTCGTTGAAGGATCATATCGTTGGTGTTGCGGATGAAATAATCAACGGTACCTGTCAGCCTGTTCTTTAATAAGCCGAAATCGACACCGAAGTTTAGCTGTTCAGCACCTTCCCAGGCTATTTCGGTGTTTGCCAGGTTTTCCTGCACTGCCCCTTCTACAGGCAGACCATTCAGGGCATAAATATAACCTCCGTTAACACTCGAAACATAATCAAAATTTCCGGCGCTTCCCTGGTTTCCAACTATTCCCCATCCTGCACGCAGTTTCAGGGTTGGCAAAACATCTACTATGTTAGCCATAAACTCTTCGTTGTTAAGGTTCCAGCTTCCTGCCAGTGATGGGAAATAACCCCAGCGTTTTTCTTCGGTAAATTTCGAACTGCCGTCCATACGAATAGTAGCTGTAAGAACATATTTGTTATCCCAGGCGAAATTACCCCGTAGAAAGGTTGATGCTATGCGGGTTTCGCTTGCACCACCTCCCAGGTCGAATTTTACGGCATCTTTATGTGCGCCCAGGTATTGCAAATCGGCATTTTCAGGAACATCATATCCTGTTGCCCATATATCCGACCATTTACTGGCCTGTAATTCCATACCAAGGGTTGCATTAATATTGAGTTTGTTTATAGATTTCAGGTAGGAAAAATAGTTGGTGTTTACCCAGCTTACACCGTAAGGACGTTTCTGGTAAAGAGAGGATTCTTCGTTTTTCTGAGTGGGTGTAATAAAATATTTTGGACTATATGATTTTTGATCATCAAAATCCAGTTGTGTTCCAAATTGCGACCTGAATGAAAGCCCTTCGGTGAAAAGGTCATCAATCTGGAGATATGCATTCCCCATGGCACGGTTACCTAAATATTTCTCTTTACCTGCCAGGTAAATGGATAATGCCGGGTTGGTTGCAGCCTGTGAATAATAGATTTCGCCGTAGAAATCGGTATAATCATCCCATGCAGCCGAAATCGGGTCCGAACGAAGTGCTCCAGGAATAGTTCCGCTGTAGTAATCGCCCCTGTTGCCTGGTTTTTCATAATGCACATAATTGAAATTCAAGCCCAGTGTCACATGCTTGGTCAATTTGAAATTGTTATTCGAATGGAACATCAGTTTGTTCAAATAAGTGCCTTTTACTGTACCATTGTCAGCTGAATAGGTAAATCCATGATCGAAGGTATAATCATCGGAACCACCACGAATACTCACATTGTAGCGCTGATTGGTACCCTGGCGGTAAATTTCATTTTGCCAGTCGGTTCCTTTAAGGTAATTGCCAGCAGCCTGCTGATCAAGTACATAGTTGATAATATCATCAGTTAATCCGATTGCCTTGCGTGCATTGGCAAATTCAGTTGCATCAGCGAGTTTAAGTTTTTTTGTCACTTCCGAAATCCCGGTCTGAATGGTAGCTTCCACTTCAAGTTTACTTCCTTTGGAACCAGAGCGGGTTTTAACTAAAATAACACCGTTTGCTCCTCTCGAACCATAAATGGCAGTTGCCGAAGCATCCTTTAATACTTCCATGCTTTCGATATCGCCCGGTGCAATATGGCTCATATCGCTCATAGGGAATCCATCAACAACGTACAAAGGATCGGAGTTGTTAATTGTTCCGATACCACGAACCCTTACTGTTACACCTGCACCCGGAGCTCCTGAATTTGAAATAACATTAACCCCGGCAACACGACCCTGCATGGACTGTGCAGCATCAATTGTTGTTACCTTCCTTAAATCAGCAACATTTACTTTTCCCACACTACCGGTAATATCACTTTTACGCATAGTACCATATCCTACAACAACTACTCCTTCCACATCAATGGCTTCGGATTGCAACTGCACATCCATTGTATTTGATGCTGTAATTTCAAGTTCCTGTTTTTTCATTCCTACGAATGTAAAAACAAGCGTTTTACTTTCTTTTGGAACATTAAGGCTGTACTTACCGTCGATATCGGTGAGTGCTCCTTGAGTTGTTCCTTTAATAACAACTGAAACGCCCGGGATTCCATTTCCATCCTCCATACTGGTTACAGTACCCGTGATGGTTCGTTGTGCCAGTACCTGCATGACTGTGAGCAGCAAAAATACCAGCAGTAGACTTAGTTTTCTCATAATCCTTTTGCTAATGTTTGGTTAGTGTTTGGTTAATTAGATTTTCTTTACCAGCTGATTTTACCTTATTGATTACAAAATAAATCCAGCCTGTTTTTTTTAGTTTTTATTGCATGGTAAAAGTATAATCAACCGCTTGCAGAGGCGGTGGGTAAATCAATCAAATAGGGTGGACATTTGTTTCTTTTATGCTCATCATCTGCAACAAGAGCTTATAACGCAATGAAATACAGCAACATATGAACAACAAACTTTTTAAAGTAAAATTTATGTAAAATAAAAAACAGCGAAACAAGAAATCTCAACCTGGATTTCGACTCGGGTAAAGTCAATTCGATGCTTAAAAGAAAATCTTAAAAATGCACTAATTATTGTTCCTGATCGAACGGATCAATTTTCTGTGCCATTTGTCCGCCATCTTTTGTATTTGCCCTGATGTATTGAGAAGGCGTTAATTCAAATTCATCTTTGAAGCACATGCGAAAATACTGAAGATCACTAAATCCGACTTCATAAGTAACCTGAGCAATGTTTAAGTCACCGCGCAGAAGCAACTCAGCGGCTTTATGAAGCCTTATTTTACGGATCAGTTCATTGGCTGAATACCCAACAGTAGCTTTAAGTTTACGGTAAAGCTGCATGCGGCTTGTTCCCATATCACGGCACAGATCGGCCACATCATATTCGGGCTCGGTAATGTTTTGTTCAATGTATTTTTTTATCCGCGAAATATATTCTGCCGATGGATTTACCTCAGTTTCAGCATTCTTTTCGGGTTTTACCAGAAAATCATTCATGTATTTTTCTTTCAGCAAATTACGTGAGCTGATCAGTTTTTCGATACGTACCAATAGATGTTCCGCTTCAAAAGGTTTGGGAATATAGGAGTCGGCTCCGTGCTTAAGTCCCTTTATCCTGTCGGCCGAAGTAGGAAGTGCCGTGAGCAGAATAACCGGGATATGATTGGTAAGCGTTGAGCTTTTAATCTTTTCGCAAAGCAGATTACCATCCATGCCCGGCATCAGAATATCGCTGATAATAAGATCAGGTACAATTTCACCGGCTTTTTGCCAGCCTTCGAGGCCATCGGCAGCTTCTACAATCTGGTATTCAGGGGCAAGAATATCCCTGAGCATTGAGCGTATTTCCTTGTTATCATCAATTACAAGTATGATTTTTTCATCTCCTTTCCTGCTGATTTTTTCATGTAAAGCTTCGGTTTCAGTCGGGGGGCTATTTATAAGGATGCTTTCGGACTGTGAATCAGCTTGATCTGAAACAGTGTCGTTACTAACAGTACAGGGCAAGTACACTGTTACTGTGGTTCCTTTATTGTTTTCACTTTCAACCTCAATAAAACCATGGTGAAGCTCAACAAGTGATTTAGTAAATAAAAGTCCTATCCCATAACTTGTTGAAGTAGATTCAGCAACAACAGGAGCATTGTTTCCCTGGAATTTATTGAAAATATTCAGTACTTGCGATCGCGTCATTCCCACACCTGTATCCTTAACTTTAATCGAAAGATATTGGCTCATCTCTTTGGTGCGGTATTTAAACTGGAATATCGATTTCTGATTAAAAGCCCTTGATACCAGGTCTATCTCACATTCCACCCGGCCATTCTTGTTCGTATATTTAAATGCATTCGAGAGCAGGTTATAAACAATAGATTCCAACCTTACAGGATCGCCGGTTATGGAGACATCTCCCGCTATTTTATCGGTATACTTAAATTCCAGCCCTTTGGTCGAAAAAAGATCGACAAAACTTTCGCACGATTGCCTGAAAAATAATGAAGGGATAATAGTATCGCGCCTTAGCCTGATTTCTTCCTTTTCAATCTTGCGTAAGTCCATCAGGTCGGTAATGAGTCGGAGTAAGATTTTGGCATTCCTGTCAATTTTCTCATAAAAATCGATCCGCTTTCCAGGGTCATCATTCATTCTAAGCCTGCCGGTCAATCCCATAATAAGTGTTAATGGCGTACGGAATTCGTGCGAAATGTTGGTGTAAAAACGCATCCGCATATCGTACATTTCAATTTCCTGCTCCTGCTCCATTTGCCTGATCCTCATCCGCTGCCTGTATGTTATGAGCCGGAAAGCAAAATAATTAAGCGCAATGAAAAGCATAAAATAAAACACATATGCCGGAATACTGTACCACCACGGCGGAAGTATCCTGATTTGGAGGGTGGTAACTTCATCATTCCATATACCATCGCTGTTTGAACATTTAACCTTCAGCGTATATTTCCCATATTTCAATCGCGGATAATAGCACTCGGGAGTGGAAGTATAAATCCAGTTTTTATCAATTCCTTCCATCTGGTATGCATAGGATATTTTTTCAGGAACACTGAAATCCATACCGGAGAAGGTAAATGACAGGGTATTCTGAAAGTATCTTAACTTTAATACTTTTGTATTCCAGGCTGAGTTTTCAAGAAGAACCCTTCCTTCATATTCCCTGCCGGCGAGCAGGATATCATTAAACAATCCTATTTGTGTGATAATGATTGATGGCGTTGATTTTGAATCTGTGATGAGCAATGGATTAAAGTAACAAATCCCTTCCTTTCCGCCAAAATATAAAATCCCATTGTCCTGCTTCAGTTTGCTGCTGGTATTGAAAAGCGAAACCTCCAACCCGTCAAAATGGTTGTAATTGCGTATCTGGTCGGGGAACCCGTTTTTAAGTATAATTTTTACAAGCCCGTTTTCGGCAGCAGCCCATATTTCACTTGAAGATACTGATACAATTGACTGAATTACTGTATTTTGCAAGCCCTGCTCTACACCTATACTTGTAAATTTATGGTCTGATGACCTTAAAATGGAGATGCCAAATTCAGTAGTAATCCAAAGATTATTATCAGGAGTGATAATAAAGTCAGAAATAAAATTGTTACAGATACTTGTCGGATCAGCCGGGTTGTTTGTGAGTATCTCCATTTTATTAATGGAATCAAGCGCACTGTTGGTTTCAATTACAATCAGCCCGCTTCCACGTGTACCAAGGAAATACCTGTTTGGCCCTGCTTCGGTAATTTTTACGATCGGGTAACTTTTAAGTTCCTTGGCTAAACGTCCTTTAAACTGCCTGAACATTTTTAACTCTTCCGAATAATAAACCAATCCGTTTGACCAACTGCCGCCCCACATAATTCCTTTGCTGTCGCGATATAAAGTCATTATATGGTTATCCGGAAATCCATTGGCCTCGTTAAAATAATCAGCTGACGTTGCCATCAGGTTGTTACCCGAAATACTATATTTCTTCACATGTATTAATCCGTTTCCCTTGGTGCTGAACCAGATATCGCCATTAAGACCAACTTCAATACTATAAATATCATTTCCAATCGGATTGAATTCATCTGTTGAGTTCAGTATAAGTCTGCGTTCGGCTACCGGCTCACCGCTATTACCAAGTTCAACCAGGTATATGCCTTTACGGCTTGTACCTGCCCAAAATGAATTTTTCCCTGCCTTCGCCATGGAAATAATTTCGGCGCGGGTAATTCCCACAATGCTTGTATTAAATGGCTTATGATTAGGATCGTATTTAAATAGCCCGTTATTAGTACCAACCCAAATAATACCTTGCCGGTCTTCCAACAGCGAAGCCACATGAAAAGATTTTGCCTCTTTGCTTGCCCTGAACGAGGGACGCGAAACAAGAGTTCCGGATTTAATATCGAATACGATCAATCCATTATAGGTTCCAATCCAAAACTGGTCCGGCTGCGACTTTAAAGTCAGTGAAACGTCGGATTCACCACGCTCGCTCATTATATACGAGATCAGCGGGTTGTTAGTAAGGGCTCTGGGTTCCCCGTTAATTTCTTCAAATATATCGGTGCCATTCAAACTCGAAACAGCAATCCACCCGTTGGCCAGTTCCTGGATCTTGTGGATATAAATGCCTTTTAGCTGATTTGTATTTACCAGTTTCTTTTTTGTTGGATCGTAACGTAACAATCCCCTATCCGATCCAACCCATAAGTTGCCCTTTGAATCCTCGAAAGCCATGGTTATCCTGAATTTGTTGCTGTTTTCAGCGTAAACAAGCGTTATCGGATCAAACTTTTGTTTTTTAATATCATAAGTAAAAACCCCTTCGTAGGATGCTACAAGCACCTTGCCGTTGGAACCACCTGAAATATTGATAATGTTACCGGTTTTAGTGCGATTGATAGACTCAAAGGAATTAACCTGCTGATTTTTAGGATTATAAACAAAGAGACCTTCGCTGTATGTGCCAATCCACAGCTTTCCTTCATTATCCATGAAAAGTGCTGAAATCTTTCTTCCTATTTTATTGCTGAGCTGTTGCGAATAGTTGATCACCTTCCGCCCATCGTACCGGTACAATCCTTTCCATGTTCCTATCCATAAAAAACCGGCACTATCCTGAGCCATACAATTAATGTCAATTTCGGGTAAATCAGCGGATTGTATGGCTGGCACCAGCTCAATATGGGTATCCTGGCTATAAACAGACGTAACCCGAAGCAGAAGCATAACCAAAAACATACATTGAAGCATTGTTTTGATTAATAAGGACTTATAATTCACTTCTGTTAAATTCCTCTTCATTGTGGTCAGGCTCGGTAATAAAGCTCTAAAGTAATACTCAAAATTATACCAACTACATTTTGCCAAAAGAAAATGATTCCTTTTATGAAATCATAATGCGATATAAAAATTACAGTAATCTATTTATCAGATATTTACAAAATAGTGTTATAGGCACCCTTGCTATTTGATACAGAATTCATGGTAAGGCAGGGAACAGGAAGAGTAATTGAAAACCGAATTTGAACATGACAGTCTTTTAAGATTCAGTTGAATATAGATGGCATCAACTTATTTACCTACTTTTAACCGGTCAATTCAAGCTGACTAAAAAGCATCCAAAATTCCTGTCATTAAATCTACTTCTGATTTCCGCTCCCTGATACTTAATTCCTATGCCAATACTTATACCATTTAAAGTCTACCGCTTTCGCTGGACTATCCTCAGTATTTATATGTTTTTAGTTGCTGTGAACCAGATGCTCTGGATCACTTTTGCACCCATAACCAGTGATGCAACAAAATATTATGGAGTTTCTGACATCTGGATAGGAATCCTTTCCATGTGCTTTATGATCGTTTTTGTTGTGGTTTCGATACCTGCATCCTGGATTATTGATAAATATGGAATCCGGGTCGGCGTAGGAATAGGTGCCGCTTTCACCGGCATTTTCGGATTGCTGCGGGGATTTGTCACCACCGATTTTGATTTGCTGTTAATGGCCCAGGTTGGAATTGCTATCGGACAGCCTTTTATCCTGAATGCCATCACAAAATTTGCAGCCCGCTGGTTCCCTATTGAGGAACGTGCCACAGCCGCCGGACTCGGAACACTGGCCATGTATGTCGGAATTCTGGCCGGTATGATTCTGACTCCATATCTTATTATTGGCTCAGGAATTGGTGGCATGCTCTACATTTATGGAATAATAGCAATGGTTGCAGCTGTTGTTTTTGTTGTTTTTGCCAAAGAAGGCCCGCCAACGGCACCATGCCGCCCCGACCAGGAAGAACGGTCATTGGTTTATGATGGCATCAAAAATATTTTCAAAGTCAAAGATTTTAACTGGCTGCTGTTTATCTTTTTTATAGGATTGGGTGTTTTCAACAGTGTAACAACATGGATAGAAAACATTCTTAATCCACGGGGTTTTTCTAATACCCAGGCCGGAATTACAGGAGGACTGATGATTGCAGGCGGAATACTTGGCGCACTGATCATCCCTATCCTTTCCGATCACTACCGGAAAAGAACTCCTTTTATCATACTTGCATTGTCTGGCGCCACCATTTGCCTGGTTGGGATTACGTTCGCAACTTCATACTGGCTGCTTTTGGTTTCGGGTGCCGGGCTTGGCTTTTTCCTGCTCAGTTCAGGGCCCATCGGATTCCAGTACGGTGCCGAAATCACTTATCCGACTTCGGAAGGCACTTCGAACGGTATGTTGCTCCTGATGGGTCAGATTTCAGGAATCGCGTTTATTTTCGCAATGGATATTTTCAAATCTCCAGAAACCGGATCAATGACTATTCCTTTAGTGGTACTCATTTCGCTCATGGCTGTTGGAATTCTGATGTCAACTCAACTGAAGGAATCATCACTTATGAGTAAGGCAAACGTTCACAAAGCAGCCTGAAAAACCTGTCAATTTTAAAAGAAAACACAATCCCTTCGTAAACGTTAAGAATGAACTTCCCTTACAACCTGAAAACATACAGATCATTAACCGGATTTTTTATCTTCCTGCTCATTCTGCTATTCCCGTTTTCGCGACTTTTTGCACAGAATGAAATCCCGGATTCCCTGGTAAAAGAACGCATTGATCACATTCAAAACAGCTTGAACGAGGGAAAACCTGCAGCAAAGTTATGGTGGAATGGCTGGCTTTATGGGTATAGCGCTGCCACTGTTGTTCAAGGAGCTGTTTTTATAAGCAGTGATGAATTAAAAACACGCCAGGATATGGCGCTCGGTGCAGCTACTACTTTAGTTGGAGCCGTCGGACAATTGATAATGCCCATGACTCCCGCAAGCGCGCCAGGCAAACTTGCCCTGATTCCGGGTGACACACCCGAAGAACGGATCAATAAACTAAAAAAAGCAGAAGAATTGTTTGAAGCAAGTTCTAAACGCGAAAAGGACGGCCGCTCCTGGAAAATGCATGCCCTTTCGAGTGCAATTAACCTAAGCAGTGGCATGATAACATGGTTAGGATTCGACCGTACAATTAAAGCAGGTCTGATTAATTTTGCTATTAATGAAGTGATTACCGAGGCTCAGATATGGACTCAACCCACCAGGGCGATTAAGGATTATAAGGTTTATTGCGAAAGATATAAATCCGGATTACCTTCTGTATTATATAAACCGAAAGCACAATTGTTTGTAAATGCATTTCCAGGTGGGGTGGCGTTAAAACTTGTATTTTAAAATTGCGTTTAATATCCGTCTACTAATTGAAACCTTTTCTTATAAAACTTGTTATAAATTTCTTATAAATCAACAACATACACTATGACAAGCGAATTGGGGACCAATGCAAATCCGTGGAAACTTAAAACACCGCCGGGCACATCGGAATACCAGATGTATAAATCCGAAAAAGATGGCAAAGAAATACTGGTATGTACTGTTGGCTCAACTGTTCTTCATTATGAATTTCGGTGCCTTGCTGATTTGCATGAAATGCTTCAGAATTATGGCGATTGGATGGAACTTGGCAGTGCCGATGAGCAAAAACCGGCTAAAGAAGGAACAGTAGAAGCCTGGGCTCGTTCGACAGAAAATCCCGTTGGAGGCTGGTATGGATTAAAGAAAGGATTCCGCGGTCGGTTTGGAATGTATATTCCGCCGTTGATGGAAGCTCTGGGACTTGCCGAAGTGGAGCATAATCCGAAAAACAACAGGATGAAAGCAATTTAGGATGGAAACGGGAGAAATTTCTTCATAGAAATTTAAGGTCCAAATCCCATGTTACAAATTCAAAACGGATGAACAGAGCGATTCCTGGCTCTTGAATTTTGGATTTTGGGACTTGGAATTTGGGTATTTTTTCAATGTGCATGCCTGAAATAGGTTGACTTTTAAAATTTACTTTAAATTTACTATTATTGTTGTTGACTTTTTCTTTTTTGCTACTTTTTTCTTTTTGTTGATAAGTTGAGATTTTGTTAACAACTCATGGTTCCATTGATAAATAGGCATTTTTGGCTTATCAATTTGAGGTAGTTTATTAACATAATTTTCAAAGTCATCAGGCGTCATTCTTTTTAAACCAAGATGTGGTTTTTCGCTGTTGTAAAGTCGCATTATTTTAGATGACACATAAGCCATATTTTCTTTCCTGAGATTCTCAAAAACGATATAATCGTTCTTCACAGTACCTTGCACCCTTTCTGCATAAGCGTTTTCCTGCGGCAATACACACATGCTAATCACCATCTTGTTCTGACTTAGTATTAGCTTATGACTTTTACTGATGTACTGACCTCCACGGTCAGAATGAAATATACACCCGGTGAGATCATAACCAATTCTTTGTTTTAATGCCTTTTTCATTGCAATCTCCAATGATTTTGCTGACAAGCTTTTCGATATATGCAAGGATAAAAGCTTTCTTGAGTAAACATCAAGTATCGTTACTCCATAAAAAACCTGGCCCTGGCTCATTATATAAAACATATCCGATTGCCATACCTGATTTATTCCAGTTAGTATCTTTCCTTCAATCAGGTTTGGATAGTATTCTACCCGCTGGCTCCAGGTCGTTTTTATAACACTTCTTATGCGCTTTATTCTAAAACCGTTTGATAATCCTATACGCTCAAAGATATCCCGTCCAACTGGAGATTCTTCTTTAACCATATAATACATGTTTCTAACGCCCATTTTCCTGTGATCTTTCCGTTTTCTCTCAATGGTTTTTATTACCTGAACCGTTTGGCACGCTGTTAGTTCCTGATGCTTTCGGTGCTTCCATAGTGCCTGTTTAGTTATTCCTGCAACAGAATAGAGTTCCTTCATTTTGTAGGCATGTCCTGATCCTTTGGTAAGCCGGAACCATTCGAGGCTGCTTTTAAGAAACTTTTTTTTAAATCTGTTTTGTATTCCTCGCTTGCCAGATCCACAACCTTGTTTATCAAATCCAGTTCCATTTGCTTGCGGCCTAAGGTAGCTTCCAATTCCAGAATCCTCTTGCGCAATTGTTCGGTCTGATAGGCTTCACTTTTGTTTTCCACAACAAGTCGTTTGTTATGATGCAAATATCGGCTATATCTTTCAATCCAGTTATAGATACTTGTAGAGCTCACGCTAAGCTCTTTACTTGCCTGTGATACTGAACATTTGCCATTTTCAATATCGTTTACCACCCCTCGTTTTACTTGCTCACTGAAAATCCGGAATTGTCGAAGAGACTCTTTTTTTACTAATTTTGGTTTCATCTTTGCCCTTTTTGGTTGATTTTTGGTCAACCTATTTCAGGCACGGACACTTATCTCTTAACCCTTGCATTCCCCTGCCAGATGCTCCAAACCATTTCTTCGTCAGCAGGCTGTGCATAATCGGTTAAAAAAGTGGTTGCCAAAGCGCCGCTGGCCCATCCAAACTGCATGCATTTTTCGGGTTCCCATCCTTTCAGGATTCCGTAAAGTAAACCGCCCACAAATCCATCACCTCCGCCAATGCGATCAAGCACATTTATTTCACGTGGTTCAATCACATTCCAATTGTCACCGTCAAGCATAATTGAACCCCAAAGGTGTTTGTTGGTATTGATTACCTGCCGCAGCGTAGTAGCAAATACCGAAGCATTCGGAAAAGCAACTTTTACACGCTGAATCATTATTTTAAAGCTTTCAATTTTGGAATCAATATCTTTTCCGCCGGCTTCCGGGCCTTCAATTCCGAGGCAAAGCTGAAAATCCTCTTCGTTGCCAACCAGGATATCGGATACCGAAGCTATTTCGGTAAAGATAGCATGTAATTCTTTATCGCGGCCTTTCCAGAATGAAGCACGGTAATTCAGGTCGAAAGAGATTCGTGTACCGGCTTTCTTTGCAGCCCGGGCCAGTCC
>JFJP01038439.1_pt2 | contig 20867 bp, 19 predicted proteins | sample 431651 | NCBI WGS metagenome assembly JFJP01 (sample SAMN02602958, study PRJNA72255) | Microbial mat metagenome, whole genome shotgun sequencing project. | biome: fresh water; feature: sink hole; material: water; isolation source: purple microbial (photo- and chemosynthetic) mats found in...
AAGATAAAAGCATGCACAAAAATGAAGCTGCTGAGAACTATTTTTCGTATGCTAATGATGTGAAGAAAACGATGGCTTTTTTACCGTTTACGAAGGTTAAATATATAGTTGGAAAGCCTTTAAACAATGACATTTATTTTGAAAAAAATGATTTAGTAAAATTTAATTCACAAACTCTTAAAAAAGCAGAATTACAGGATTATTTAAATAATTTAATGATTGAACACGAATCTGAAATCTTAGTTTCGTTTGATAAAAAAATTAGTTTTGATGAGTATATCAAGTGCAAAGTTTATTTAAATAGTTTAAAAATTACTAAAAAAGGAATTATAATTTCTGATACAGAATATCTTTACTAAAATTACCTCGTACCTCGTATTTCAAACTTCGTAATTTCTATTGGTGGTGATAAGGTTCGTTTCTTAAAATTGTAAAGCCACGATAAATTTGCTCAATTACAAGTATTTCAAACTTCGTAATTTCTATTGGTGGTGATAAGGTTCGTTTCTTAAAATTGTAAAGCCACGATAAATTTGCTCAATTACAAATAAACGAACCATTTGATGAGAAAAAGTCATTGCAGAAAGCGATATTTTTCCTTGTGCTTTTTTGTAAATCTCTTCACTAAATCCATACGGACCGCCAATTACAAATACTAAGGTTTTTATTCCGGCGTTCATTTTCTTTTGTAAATAATCTGAAAATCCTACACTTGAGCAAGTAGTTCCGTTTTCATCCAATAAAATTAACTGGTCTGTTGCTGCAAGTTTAGATAAAATTAGCTCGCCTTCTTTCTCTTTTTGTTGCGCTTCCGACAGGTTTTTTACATTTTTTATATCAAGAATCACTTCCAAATCAAATTTTACATAAAACGATAGCCGTTTGGTATAATCGTCAATTAAAGTTTGAAGTGATTTATTATCGGTTTTGCCAATGGCGAGAAGTCGAATATTCATTATTGAATAATTATATGGTGCAAATTTACAAATAGATTTTTATTTTCTTTCAACTTCCAACATTCAACTCCAAACAATTTTCTATTTTTGCAAAACACAACTCTGTAAAATGTACAAACTACTAATTCGCCCTATTCTTTTTCAATTTGATCCTGAAAAAGTTCACTATTTTACCTTTTCATTAATTCGATTTTTATCTAAAATTCCAGGTTTTTCAGCACTTTTCAAATCGTTATATTTAGTAAACAACAAACGATTAGAAACAGAAGTTTTTGGATTAAAATTTAAAAACCCAGTAGGATTAGCTGCGGGTTTTGATAAAAATGCTGTTCTATACAAAGAACTTTCCAATTTTGGTTTCGGATTCATAGAAATCGGAACGTTAACACCAGTTGGCCAAGAAGGAAATCCAAAAAAAAGATTGTTTCGATTGAAAGAAGATTCAGCAATTATTAACAGAATGGGCTTTAACAATGATGGAGTTCAAGGGGCTGTAGAAAGATTAAAGAAAAATAAAAATGTTTTAATTGGCGGCAATATTGGAAAAAATAAGCTTACGCCAAATGAAAATGCCACGCAAGATTACGAAATTTGCTTCGAAGCACTTTTTGATTATGTAGATTATTTTGTAGTGAATGTAAGCTCACCAAACACGCCAAATTTAAGAGAACTTCAAGATAAAAAACCATTAACCGAACTTTTAACAACACTCGAAACACGAAACTCGCAACACGCAACCAAGAAACCAATTCTTCTAAAAATCGCACCCGATTTAACTGATTCTCAACTGTTAGATATTATTGATATTGTTAAAGAAACTAAAATTGCAGGTGTAATTGCAACCAATACAACGCTTTCACGAGAAGACTTGCAATCTGAAAACAAATCAGAAGCAGGAGGTTTGTCAGGAAAACCATTGACCAAACGTTCTACAGAAGTCATCCGATTTTTGTCTGAAAAAAGTAATAAATCTTTTCCAATTATTGGTGTTGGAGGAATCCATTCGGCTCAAGATGCTATCGAAAAACTTGAAGCAGGCGCAAGTTTAATCCAACTTTACACGGGTTTTATTTATGAAGGACCAAGCTTGGTTAAGAAAATTAATAAAGCCATTTTAAATAGAAAATCCTAAACTTACTTGTACTAAAAGTCCAATCAACAGGGCAATTCCAAAACTTAATAGTGTTCCAATTAGCACATATTCGGTAAGTTTTCTGTCTTTTGCTTCTTTCAAATCTCCAAATCTAAAGATCGATTTTGCGGCTAATAAAAACCCAATAGCTTCAAAATGAACAGTTAATATAAAGCAGAATACAAAAAGGCGTTCTAAAATTCCGATATAATTTCCAGCATTTTGTAGCGAATCATCATTAGTTTTATTCTCGGGTGTCCAAATAGAAATAATGTTTTTGATGATTATGGAGGTTGGTTTTGTCAATAAAATAAAACCTGTAATGGTAATCCAAAATTGATTTCCAAAACTCATAAAATCTATTGTAGTATTGTTATAAAATAATGTAACTGCAATAATAACAACTAAATGCAAAAGCTGATCTACAGAAAACCATAGTCTTTGTGTCTTTTTATTTTGAAAATTCAATTTCAAAAAATCTATAAAACCATGTGAAATTGCTAAACCCAAAGCAAACCAACCAAATGCTGTTTCACCAACTAAAATCCAAGCCAAAATAAAATGCAAAAAAGTATGTAAATACAGGTAGATACTGCGATGTTTTTTAGTTTCTTTATCAATAACCCAAGAAGTTGGTTGCAATAAAAAATCACCAATTAAATGAGCCAAAAGTAGTTTTACAAACACAATCATATTTCAAGAGATTTTATTTTTTTTCTAAAATAACGATCTACTTGCATCATCAGTTCATAATTAGAACGTTTTTGTCTTCGGCTCACTGCTGCTTGATTGATTCCCAATTTTACTCCAATTTCCTCTTGAGAAAGTGTTGGATTTTGAATAGCAACCAGCACAAATTCAGCCGATTGTTGTAGCCAATTATCCATAAAGGACAGGCTTAAATTGAGGATTAAATTTAATTCTTCATCAAATTCAGCATTGCCAGAATTGATGGCTAAATTTATTTTTTGCTTTTTTAAAGTTTCAAAAGTTTCTCCAGAGCGAATAAAAGCACTTCCATTACTTTCTGTAATTTTTCTTGTTTTGTGTGTTTTTTCCCCAAATCCTAAACTCATTCTAACATCTAAATCGATAGATTTAAAAAATGATTTAATTTGAAAAGCAATTGCTAAAGCGTCTTCTATTGTTTTTATTTCTAGTTGAAATTCATCACCACGATAGATTTCCCAATCGTTAGGAGTTTTTCCTATTGATTGAAATATAGTTTTTAAGTCCTCCATCCATTTTTTGGAAGGAACCTTTCTCGAGTTGATGATATCGCCTGTAAGTATCACAATCATAAGTCAAAAGTAGTAAATATTTTTAACAAAACAACAATTATTACCAAAATGCGTAATATTTCAATTTATTACCAAAATACGTAATATTTCAATTTATTACCAAAATACGTAATATTTCAATTTATTACCAAAATGCGTAATAATTAAAATATACTTCTTTAATAAAAACGATTTCGTAAAAACGATTTCTTTAGTATCTTTGACAGCAAATGGAGAAAATCAAAATCATAGAATGTCCTCGTGATGCTATGCAAGGCATCAAACCTTTCATTCCCACAGAACGAAAAGTAGATTATATCCAAGCGCTGCTTCGTGTAGGGTTTGATACTATTGATTTTGGAAGTTTTGTTTCGCCCAAAGCTATTCCGCAAATGGTAGATACTGCTGCCGTTTTAGCACAGCTCGATTTGTCGCAAACAACCAGTAAATTGCTTGCTATTATTGCCAATACGCAAGGTGCTGAGTTGGCTTCGGTTCATGCAGCAATACAATATTTAGGTTTTCCATTTTCTATTTCTGAGAATTTTCAAATGCGTAATACACACAAAACCATTGCAGAAAGTCTGGTTACTTTGCAAGAAATTTTAAACATTGCCGATAAGTCTTGTAAAGAAGTAGTAACTTATATTTCAATGGGTTTTGGCAATCCGTATGGAGACCAATGGAATGTGGAGATAGTAGGAGAATGGACAGAGAAATTAGCCAATATGGGTGTTAAAATCTTATCGCTCTCCGATACTATTGGAAGTTCAACTCCAGAAGTCATTGACTATTTATTTTCTAATTTAATTCCAAAATACCCAACTATCGAGTTTGGAGCCCATTTGCACACCACACCCGATAAATGGCACGAAAAAATTGATGCCGCTTACAAAGCAGGTTGCCGTCGTTATGATGGCGCTATTCAAGGTTTTGGTGGTTGTCCAATGGCAAAAGACGATTTAACAGGCAATATGCCAACCGAGAAAATGTTGTCTTATTTTACCCAACAAAAAGCCAATACCAACACCAGTCCAATGAGTTTTGAAAGTGCTTACAACGTTGCTTCACGATTATTTGGGGAGTTTCATTAAGAAGTATTCAGTTTTCAGTCTCAGTTTTCAGTCTCAGTTTTCAGTCTCAGTTTTCAGTTTCAGTTTTTAGTTTTTTACTTTGTTTTCCAACCAGTTTGTCATTCCTTAGGAATCTCATTAGAATATAAATAAAGTCCTAGTTTTCATTTTTCAGTTATTTGTAATTCGTGTGATTTCAAAGTAATTTAATTCGCGCAAATTTGTGTAATTCGTTTTTAAAAATAATATTAGTTTCTAAAAATTCGTGCAATTTCAAAGCAAATTAATTCGAGTAATTCGTGGCTAAAAATAAATCAACGTCTTTTAAATAGCTTGTAAACTTCAATCCATAGTACCGAAATAAATCCTACCAAAATACTAAATCCAATTTGAAAAATAGTGACTTTTTCAAACAAGAAAAATTTAGAAAAAACGGGAATGAACAATAATGATGAAGTCAAAATTATGGTTAAACCAACGATAAGTAATACTAAATTGTTTTTATACCGAATCGTAGTTAAAATCGAATAATAAATCGAACGATTTTCCAAAGTAAGAAAAATGTTTGAAGCTATCAAGGTCAAGAAAATAGAGGTTCGTGTATAACTTTCCGTAAAATTATTTTGAACACAATAGTGGTACATAAACAATAAACCCAGAGTGATAAACAATCCTTGAATTATACTAATAGTAATCTCTTTCAAGTTGAAAAAAGTTGTTGTTAAAGGTCTTGGTTTTTGGAGCATTAGGTTGCGTTCCATAGGTTCATTTTCATAAATTATAGAACAAGTTGGTCCCATAATTATTTCTAAGAAAATGATATGAACAGGTGTAAAAATGTTAGGGTACATCCAACCCAATGCCAACGGAATAAAAACAATCATTATTATTGGAATATGTATTGAAATGATGTATTGAATAGCTTTTTTGAGATTAACATATATTTTTCTTCCCATAGCGATAGCGTCCGTCATTTTTGCAAAATCATCATCAATCAAAATTAAATTGGCGGCTTGTTTAGCAATTTCAGTTCCTTTTTTACCCATTGCAATTCCAATATGAGCAGATTTCAATGCTGGTCCATCATTAACGCCGTCACCAGTCATGGCTACAATTTGATTATTATCTTTTAGAGCTTGAATAATTTTTAGTTTTGCCTCGGGAAACATTCTAGTAAAAATAGTGGTTTCCATTACTTTTACTTTTAAAGTGGCTTCATCCATTGCCATCAAATCATCGCCATTCAGGACTTTGTCAGCATCTTTAAAACCAATTTGTTTTGCAATGGTTGTAGTGGTAGCGGCATTATCACCAGTTACTATTTTTAATTGAATTCCTGCATCATAAAACGTTTGAAAAACTTCTTGAATATTAGCTTTTGGCGGATCATAAAAAGCAACCAAACCTTTAAAAGTAAACTTAAATTCTTGCTGTATTTTTGGATAATCTGTTCCTGAAAAATTGGTTATTCCAACACCTAAAATACGATAACCTTCATTAGCCATTTTTTCCATAGCTAACAAAATCTGTTGTTTTTCTGAATTTGATAAATGACTCACTTCCATAATTGCTTCGGGCGCACCTTTGGCAGCGATGATTTTTTTACCATTGGAATCTTCAAAAATATGCGTCATCATAGGAGGTTTTCCGTCTAAAGGATATTCGTGAACTAGTTTATAATTTGGTCGTTCATCAACCGATTCTAATTTAGCGTAAGCCTCATGAATGGCAATCTCCATAGCATCAAACGGAATGGGTTCGCTAGACCACATGGCTTCACTCAAAACTTCTTGAGCTTCTGCATTTAGTTTTTCATTAGTGTCAACAATAGTATCCAATTTAAATACATACAATTGAGCCAAACTCATTTTATTTTCGGTGATAGTTCCTGTTTTGTCTGTACAAATTACAGTAGCACTTCCCAACGTTTCAACGGTTTTGGTTTGTTTAGTAATGATTCCCATTTTCATTAATCGCCACGCTCCAAGTGCCATAAATGAGGCAAACGCTACCGGAATTTCTTCTGGAATAACACTCATGGCAATGGTTAATGCTTTCAATAAACTATCTAAAACAACTTTTGATTGATAATAATTAATAGCCCAAACAATCATAAAAATTACTAATCCAATTATCGACATTTTGGTTACAAAATTGTTGATTTGTATTTGTAAAGGTGTTTTTTCTTCTACGATAGTTGCAATGCTTTTACCTATTTTTCCTAAACTAGTTTGATTACCAATAGCTACAACTTCACAAATGGCTAAACCAGTGGCAACAGTTGTTCCTTGAAACACTTTATTATCCTGTGATTTTTCACTTTTAAAAACCGATAACGATTCGCCTGTTAAAATAGCTTCATTAACCGAAAAATCATTGGATTGAATAATAATAGCATCGGCAGGAATAAACGTTCCTTCTTCTACTTGAATGAAATCGCCAAGTACAATTTCGTCACTAGAAATTTCAATTAATTCATTATTTCTTACGACTTTACTTTTTGGTTGTGAGAGTTTTTTTAAAGTTTCAATAGCATTTCTACTTCGTGCCTCTTGAAAAAGTGAAATTGCAGCCACTAAAAATATAGCAGCCGTCATAAAAATTCCATCACCATAATCGCCAGAAATGTAGTAAATACTAGCAGCCACCACTAATAATAAAAACATGGGTTCTTTAACCATCTCAAATAATGACATAAGAAAATGGTTTTTCTGTTGATGTTCTAAAGAGTTTAAACCGTTTTTTTGTCTCGAGGAAATTACTTTTTCATTTGTAAGTCCTGAAATAGTTGTTTTTGCATTAATCATATAAAGTAATTAAGAAGTATTACTAATTTACATATTTTTATTGAATCTACACTGTTTTTTAATAATTCAAATTTCATTTTTTAAAAAAAACTTCTAACTTCCACCTTCTAACTTCCAACTTTTATCTATATTTGCACGCAATTTAACTACAACACTGAACCAAGTTCAGCATTAACTACAAATTGCAATATGAAAGCACACACTACTAAAATCGTTGGAGAAGGTTTAACCTATGACGATGTATTGCTCATACCAAATTATTCTGAAGTTTTACCGCGCGAAGTCAATATTCAATCTAAAATTTCTAGAAATATTTCGTTAAATGTTCCTATTGTTTCGGCTGCTATGGATACCGTTACCGAAAGTTCTATGGCTATTGCTATGGCTCAAGAAGGTGGAATTGGTGTTTTGCACAAAAATATGACCATAGAGCAACAAGCTGCAAAAGTTAGAAAAGTAAAACGTGCCGAAGCCGGAATGATCATCGATCCTGTGACTTTGCCTTTACATTCAACGGTTGGCGATGCCAAAATGTTAATGAAAGAACACGGAATTGGTGGGATTCCAGTAGTTGATGAAAACGGAACTTTAAAAGGAATTGTAACCAATAGAGATTTGCGTTTTGAGAAAATCAATTCGCGTTCCATTCTAGAGGTTATGACTTCGGAACATCTTGTTACCGCTGCCGAAGGAACTACTTTGCAAGAAGCCGAAGGAATTTTGCAACAAAACAAGATTGAAAAACTACCAGTAGTTGATAAAAACTATAAATTAATTGGATTAATTACCTTTAGAGATATCACTAAATTGGCTCAAAAACCAGTTGCTAATAAAGATAAATTTGGTCGATTGCGAGTTGCTGCTGCACTTGGAGTTACTGCCGATGCTGTTGAAAGAGCAACCGCTTTAGTAAACGCAGGAGTTGATGCCGTAATTATTGATACGGCTCACGGACACACAAAAGGCGTGGTTGATGTATTGAAATTAGTAAAAGCTAAATTTCCAAATCTTGATGTAATTGTTGGAAATATTGCTACTGCCGAAGCCGCTTTGTATTTAGTAAAAAGTGGTGCAGATGGCGTAAAAGTTGGCATTGGTCCTGGTTCTATTTGTACTACAAGAGTAGTTGCTGGAGTTGGATTTCCTCAATTTTCAGCCGTTTTAGAAGTTGCTGCAGCTTTGAGAGGTACTGGAGTTCCAGTTATTGCAGATGGTGGAATTCGATATACAGGAGATATTCCAAAAGCGATTGCTGCTGGAGCTGATTGTGTAATGCTTGGTTCACTTTTAGCCGGAACAAAAGAATCACCAGGTGAAACTATTATTTTTGAAGGAAGAAAATTCAAATCCTACCGTGGAATGGGTTCTGTTGAAGCCATGCAAGAAGGTTCAAAGGATAGATATTTCCAAGATGTGGAAGACGATATTAAAAAATTAGTTCCAGAAGGAATCGTTGGTCGTGTTCCCTATAAAGGTGAATTAAACGAAAGTATGCAACAATTTGTTGGAGGTTTAAGAGCCGGAATGGGTTATTGTGGTGCGAAAGATATTCCTACATTACAAGAAACGGGACGTTTTGTTAGAATAACAACCAGCGGCATTGGCGAAAGTCATCCGCATAATGTTACAATTACTAAGGAAGCACCTAATTATTCGAGGTAATAAGATTTCAAAATAAACAAAGAAGGCATAAATTTCAAATTTATGCCTTCTTTTATATTGAAGATGACGCAATCAAACGGTCAAATTTTTTAATAAAATTTTTAAAATATTGGCAACTTAATGTTTCTTCAAAGTCTAATATTTTAAAAATATCGGGATTGTCTGATTCAGTATATTTCTTTGTATATTTTTTTAAAAATTCCTTAGGTTCTTTAATTAGTGATACATTTTCAATAGGTTCAATATTAGTGTTGTAAATATTGTTGAATGTTTTAATATCTGATAAAATTAAAGCTTCAATTTCAAATATATGTAATAATCGAATACCTCTTTTATTAATAACTGAATTTGATTTTGAAAAAAACTTTTGTCTTTCAACTCTTTTATCGAAATCATTATATAAAGAGTCCAAATCTCTAATTAAAATAACTAAATCAGGTTTTTCAAATTCAAATTCTTTTCTTAATAAACCAGTTATTTTATCATTATCTAACATTGATCCGTTAATGTTATTTAACATAAAAAAGAAGTTAAATTTTTCTTTAGAATATTTTTTTTCAAGCAAATTTTTTATTGATTGAGTGTCATTTGGTGCTTCTCCAACTAATCCAATTTTCATAATTCTATTTTTCTAAATTTGAATACAACCAATAATCACTTAAAAAATAGTCATTAATATAATCTTTTGCCTTAATTAATTCTTCATTTGTTAAGTGTCTCAATTTAGTACCATCTTTGGAATCAGTTGAATAAGCAATTACAATTCTTTCTAATTCATTTTTCTCTAAAATATCTAATGCTTGAGGAGAATGAGTAGTTATAATTATTTGTTTATTAATACTTTCTTCTTTTAAAAATAACATTAGTTTATGAAATTGATGAGGATGTAATCCTAATTCTGGTTCTTCAATGAGAATAATTTTGCTTACTAAAGATCGTTCTAAATAAAAGCCTAAACTTGTTGGAGTTAACTTTGAGTAGACTTCATTGTCATAAACTTCGGATATGATGTAAAATATTCTTTTAGTCCCATCTGATAAATTTGAAAAAGGATGCCAATTTCCATCAATTTTGAATTCTAAAAAAATATTATTTATTGTAAAACTATCATCTTCTAAAAAGATATTAAAATTTTCACTAAATCTTAAATCTTCTATTGGAGAAAACTTAAAAAATACTTTTTTTAACGATTCGATTTTTTTTGATGAATTTCCAAAAAGAGATAATATTTCTTCTACATTTAAACTCTTATTATTTTTAGAATTAAAAGAAACAAAAAAATCAAGAAGTAATAATCTAACAAAATATGGTGTTGTATTATTTCTTATTATATTAAAAACTTCATTTGAAATTTTATTTTTGTTGTCAAATTTAAATGTAAAAGGAGCATCTACGATTAAATAATCTTTAGGTATCCCATGGCATAAAAAAGTATTATTAAAGACAATATTATTGCTTAATAATTGATGTTCAATTGATAATGCATTATTATCTTTTTTACTTTTTTTATTTATTGAAAGTTTAGTTTTTACTGTTGGATTTAATTTTTTGGTTTTAAATAAATCATCTGTATTGATTACACCATCAGCAGTAATTGAAATTTCTTTACCATTTTTAAAAATTAAATTAGATTCAAAATTATTTAATTCATCATATTTTAAAGATAGTACTTTGTTGAAAAATTTTAAAAAATTAGTTTTCCCAGCAGCATTTTTACCAATAATAATGTTAATACCTCTTTGAAATTCGATATTAACATCTATAATAGATTTATAGCCAGAAAGCGAAACTTCTTTTAAATAAAGATTATTTTCCATAAGATTAAATAAGCACACAAATATACATTTAGTATCTTAAATATAAACAAGTTTAATAAAATTTTAAATTCCCAAATAATTACTAGGACTAATCTGCATCAATTCCGATTTTATTTCATCAGAAACATTTAGCGTTTGTATAAAATTATGAATAGCTTCTTTATTGATAATAGTGTTTGTTCGAGTTAAGTCTTTCAGAGCTTCATAAGGATTTGGATACCCTTCACGACGTAAAATAGTTTGAATAGCTTCTGCTACAACAGCCCAGTTTTTCTCCAAATCTTCTTCAAATTTAACTTCGTTTAAAACCAATTTATTCAACCCTTTCAAAGTTGCCTCAAATGCAATTAAAGTATGTCCCATTGGAACTCCAATGTTTCTTAAAACCGTACTATCAGTTAAATCGCGTTGTAATCTTGAAATGGGTAATTTTGCCGAAAGATGTTCGAAAATAGCGTTTGCAATTCCTAAATTTCCTTCTGAATTTTCAAAATCAATAGGATTTACTTTATGTGGCATTGCTGAAGATCCAATTTCTCCTGCTTTGATTTTTTGTTTAAAATAATCCATTGAAACATACGTCCAAATATCTCTATCTAAATCAATTAGAATAGTATTAATTCGTTTTAAAGCATCGAAAAATGCAGCAAAATGATCGTAATGTTCTATTTGTGTGGTTGGAAATGAATGTTGTAATCCTAAAGTAGATTCCACGAAATCGGTTCCAAATTTTTTCCAATCGGTAGTTGGATAAGCCACATGATGGGCGTTGTAATTACCTGTAGCACCACCAAATTTTGCTGCAAATGGAACATTAAATAACAATCGCATTTGCTCTTCTAATCGTTCTACAAAAACCAAAATTTCTTTTCCTAATCTTGTTGGCGATGCTGGCTGACCATGAGTTCTAGCTAGCATCGGAATGTCCTTCCATTCAACACTTAATTCTTTTAACTTTGCAATTACAGCAATCAAACTTGGCAAATACACTTTTTCAAAAGCTTCTTTAGTAGATAAAGGAATGGCTGTATTGTTGATGTCTTGAGATGTTAACCCAAAGTGAATGAATTCTTTGTATTTTTCTAATCCTAAACCATCAAATTTACTTTTTATAAAGTATTCAACGGCTTTTACATCGTGATTAGTTGTTTTTTCGGTTTCTTTTATCCAAAGTGCTTCTTCTGTTGAAAAGTTGGTATAAATTTTACGTAACTCATCAAAAACGGATTTGTTTATCCCTGAAAGTTGAGGCAAATCGGCTTCACATAAAGCAATAAAGTATTCCACTTCAATTAAAACTCGGTATTTTATAAGTGCTTCTTCCGAAAAAAAAGGAGATAAAGAAACGGTCTTACTTCTATATCGTCCGTCAATTGGTGAAATAGCGTTTAATTCTGTTAGTTGCATTGTGTTGTGTGTTTATTCTGTCCCGAAACTTCGGGAACGATTCAGAATCTGATTAATTTGAAGGTGCAAAAATAGTTAAACGATTTTAGAATATAGAAAATAGAACAAAGAAAATAGACTATCCATAGAATCTATTTTCTATTTCCATTTTTTATTTTCTTCGCAACAATTTTTCTCTCAAAAACGGAACACCTTCGGTAGCATTCATAGAGATTACTTCTAAAGGATTATCTAATTCATATATCGTTGCGGGTTTTGGATCAATATAATAAATTGGCGTATTTGGTTTTCCATAATGAATCAATCCAGCTGCAGGATAAACTTGTAATGAAGTTCCAATAACGGCAATGATATCTGCAGACTGAACAATTTGCAGAGCTTCTTCGAGCGCTGGAACATCTTCGCCAAACCAAACAATATGTGGTCGTAGTTGATGTCCGTTTTTATCTAAATCACCCGTTTTTAAATCGTGTGACCAATCTAAAATGTAGTTACTGTCTTTCTCGCTTCGCACTTTTAAAAGTTCGCCATGCAGATGTAAAACCTTAGTGCTTCCGGCTTGTTCATGCAAATTATCTACATTTTGAGTAATGACATGAACTTCAAAATCTTTTTCTAATTCGGCTAAAGTTTGGTGTCCAAAATTGGGTTGCACTTGATGAAGCTGTTTTCGTCTTTGATTGTAAAAATCTAAAACCAATTCTTGATTATTGCGCCAGCCTTCGGGCGAGGCGACTTCCATCACATCGTGACCCTCCCATAAACCATCGGCATCACGAAAGGTTTTGATGCCACTTTCGGCAGAAATTCCTGCACCTGTTAATACTACTAATTTTTTCATGTTTTTCATTTGACTTACCTATTAGTTTCATTTCGACTAAGGTGAAATCGCATATTATATGTTTCTAGTTAGATTTCTACTTCTTCGAAATTATAAATCAGTAACTTCATCAAAGATATAAAAGTAAAAGTTTCAAATATATCTTGTTTTACTATTTTTGTCAAAACATTATTGAATATGATCGATTTAGAATACTTATCCTATTTGGAAGATTTTTTGACCGATAACCGCAAAGAGCGATTCCTAGAAGTTCTTAAAAATCGAACCAATCATTTTACGATTGCTATAGAAGACGTTTTTCAGTTGCACAATACTAGTGCGGTGATGCGCAGTTGCGAGGTTTTTGGTATTCAACAATTGAACGTTATTGAAGAAAAATTTGGTAAACGAATCGATGCCGAAATTGCCATGGGCGCACAAAAATGGGTTGATGTAAACCGATTTAACTCGGTGCAAAGCTGTATCGATGCCATGCGTGAAAAAGGATATCAAATTATTGCCACAACGCCTCACAACGATTCGTGTTTGATTCATGAATTTGACATAACAAAACGAAGCGCAATTTTCTTTGGAACGGAACGTGACGGACTTTCGCCAGAAGTTATTGAACAAGCCGATGGTTATATTAAAATACCGATGGTTGGTTTTACAGAGAGTTTGAATATTTCAGTTTCGGCAGCGATTATCATTCAAGACATTACCAATAGATTGCGTCAATCGAATATCAATTGGCAATTTACCGAAGATGAAATTCTAGAGAAACGATTGGATTGGGCTAGAAATTCTATCAAAGATATTAAAAGAATAGAGGAGCGATATTATTCAAATCTTAGTAAATAAGCTTGCTGCGATTGGGCTTTGTTGAATAAAAAAAATGCACAAAATCAAGAGAGATTTGTGTAGGTTTTATTTAAACTCTTTGAGGAATTGGGTTATTATTTTTAGCAATCGTTGTTTTACTGAGGTCACGTTTAAAAAGCACCTTGTTGTTTCGTGCAATATAGTGGCTAGATATAATCAAATACGGATGATTGGGTGAACATTCTGCGTTTCTGGTACTTATACCAATACTATTTATATAATAGTCCAAAAGTTTATGGTATAATGCCGATTACTTGTCACGAAAATTCGAGATAGTATGAAAATTGTCCAATTTTATTGGTCTATATTAACCCGAGCGTAGCGAACAGGCAAAACAATACATAATTGATTTTACAATTTTTTGTTGTTAACTTTTAGCCTTTTTTACTGCTCAAATTCTTCAAAAACAAATTGCATCATATATTATTTGCCACTAATCTTCACTATAAGCCATATTGCTCTAGATGGCGATGCATTTTCAATCTGAATAGTAACAGAAGTTACACCAATTGTAATTTTAAAATGGTCTAATCTATTTTAAAATTTTATAATGGTTACTGCCCATAGAAACTAAATTGAATAGAATTTATTGGACTCTTGTATATTGCTAATCGGTATTAACTTATCGCTAACGTTTTGTTTTAAGTTTGAATTATCAAATATAAAAAAATGAGTAAAGTCAGGAGACATTTCCCAGCATTTTATATGATAATTTACCGACCAGTCTAATTTTTAGTCAACCTATTTTAGGACGATCCAGTACTTAATTCTTTAATTCAAAATAGGTTGTTTTTTAAATTTAAGTCAAAAAAAATAGACCAAATGCGCATTTATTTGTAAATTGCAAAACTTTTAATGGCACTTTTTGGTGCTGAGAATTATAGTTAACTCATGAAATTTTTCAAACTTTTTATACTTTTCTTTTTATTTTTATCTGCCAATACGTTAGCTCAAAAAGTTATTAAACACAAGGTAAAATCAGGAGAGTCAATTTATTCTATTGCAAAAAAATACGACGTTACTCAATCGGAAATCTTTGTCTTGAATCCGAAATTGAAAGGCGCGGTTTTGGGTTTGAAAACCGAGGTTAAAATTCCGAATAAGAAGTTTAAAGAAAAAGAAAAGCCAACAAAGAAAGAAACGATTGATGCTAAAAAAGTAGCTAAATATAGTGAAAGTGAAGAGAATCTGAAAAAAAATCAGATTAAACAAGTTGAAAGTGGAACTAAGGCTTTACATCTAGTACAACCTAAAGAAACCTTGTACAGTATTTCTAAAAAATATGGAGTTTCAATGGAAACGTTGTGCGACTTAAATCCGGCATTAAAAACCAGAAATTTAAAAACTGGAATGAAACTACAATTGCCTAATATGGAAGAAGCTACGGTTCCAGAAAAAGTAGTTCAAGAGCAGAATATAATGAATGAAACTGTCATTGAAACAAAAGTTGAGTATCTAGTTTCTAGTCTAGATGTAGTTCACAAAGTGTTGCCTAAAGAAACATTGTACGGAATTTCAAAGCAAACCGGAGTTTCCATAGAAGAATTGACTAAGTTAAATCCAAGCGTTACTAATGGATTAAAAGTAGATCAGTTATTAATCATTAGAAAAGGAACGGGAGAAACAGCTGTTAATAAAACGGAGGTTGTGGAAATGCAAAAGGAGATTGAAACAGCCAAACCTTTATCGGCTGTCAACTTATCCAAAGCCGAGTTTTTAATTGAAAAAGCTTCAGAACATTTAGGAACACGCTACAGGAGAGGTGGCTCTTCAAGCGCAGGTTTTGATTGTTCTGGATTAATGTTTCATACTTTCAAAAACATTGATATAACTTTGCCACGATCGTCTCACGAAATGGCTTTGATAGGTGAAAGAGTAAATAAATCGCAAGCTCAAAAAGGCGATTTGATTTTTTTTGCCACTTTTGGTGGTTCTAGAATAAGTCACGTGGGTATGATTACAGAAGTTTTGGAAGACGAGATAAAGTTCATTCACTCCTCAACCAGCGCAGGAGTAATAATTTCATCAACGAAAGAAGGTTACTATTCAAGAAGTTTTGTACAAATCAACAGAATGTTGCAGGAATAAATTTATTGCATGTTGAATTTGAATCCAATTCCGTGAAGGTTTTCAATAGAAATTCCTTTTTCATCGGACAGAATTTTACGCAATCTGGAGATAAATACATCCAAACTTCTTCCCATAAAATAATCGTCGTTGCCCCAAAGTGATTTAAGAATTTCTTCTCGTTTCATCACCACGTTTTTGTTGTCTAGAAACAGTTTCAACAGTTCGGCTTCTCGCTGTGTTAAACTAATTTTTTCGGTATCGGTATATACCAAATAGTTTTTATGATCGAATTGGTATTTTCCTACGGTATAAATCACGTTTTCTGTTATCGTATTTTTTTGAGAACGCTTTAAAAAAACTTCTATTTTAAGCAACAATTCTTCAATGCTAAAGGGTTTTACTAGATAGTCGTCTGCACCAAGGCGTAATCCTTTAATTCGGTCTTCTTTTAAGGTTTTAGCCGACAAAAAGATGATTGGCACATCTACATTCAACTGACGGATTTTTTCAGCCAGCTCAAAACCATCCATTTTGGGCATCATAATATCTAAAATACAAATATCAAAAGTGTCACTTTTAAAAGCTATTAGGCCCATTTCGCCGTCGGTGCAATGGGTTACATCGTAGTGCATTTCTAAATTATCTTTGGTAAGAAAAGCAAGCGTTTCATCATCTTCGGTGTAAAGAATTTTATATTTTGTCATTTTATGCTAAATTTATTTCAGCATCTCAAAAATGCTGAATTATTTACTTAGTTATTTTGGTAGTTCTATCGAAATTGTAATTCCTTTATCATTATTATTTTTGGCATAAATTTTCCAATGGTGTTGGATGCAAATTTTCTTTACGTAGTACAAACCAAGTCCGAAACCATTAACCTCATTACTTTTTGTACTCGGAATTCTGTAAAATTTATCAAAGATAAAACTTAAATTTTTATTAGAAACACCAATGCCATTATCTGAAAAATCTAATTTTGTTTTGTTTTTATCTTCTGAAACATCTATTGAAATTGTTGGGTTTTCATCGCAATATTTTATAGAATTATCTAAAAGATTATAAATAATGTTAGTAAAATGAAATTCGTCTGCTTTGATTAGAATTGTTTCGTTTGCATTAATTTTTACTAATAAATTAGGATGTTTCAACTGCATATTTTCAATAACATCTTTTATTATAGGTAACAGCAGAATTTCTTTTTTATTCATAGTCATAGGAGCATTGTCCGACTTGGCAATGTTCAAAATTTGCTCAATATGACTGTTTAATTTTTTACTTTGATTGATAATAATCTCGGTGTATTTTTCGAGTTTACTATCATTTAAAATGACTTCATGTTTGTTTAAATAGGTTGAAGCGAGTAGGATAGAGGATAAAGGCGTCTTAAATTCGTGCGTCATGTTGTTGATGAAATCGCGTTGCAATTCAGAGTATTTTTTTTGTTGGATGATGGTGTAAATGGAATAAACGTAAACTAATAATATGATTATTAATGCTAAGGAAAGTACAAACCAAAAACGCAAAGAGCTTAATAAATAACTGGTTTCATCTGGAAAACGAACAGCAAAATAATATACTAAGTTTTCATGCTTAGGAAAATATACCGATTTTTCAATAGTTTTTTTATCTCCTAAAGATACGTAATTGCCATATACCATTTCGTCACTTTGGCAATTGTACATAGCATATTCAAAATCGGTATTGATATTGAATTTAGTAAATTCTGATTTTAGATAATGTTCTAATATTTCGGGTTGAAAATCGTTTTCTACATTAACAATATAATAATCGTTAGCGATTTTCTTAATTGGGTTTTGTATAGGAAGTTCGCTATTAGTGCCTTGGTAAAGTTTTTTTACAACTTCTAAAAGCGCTATGTGCGTTCGTTGCGAGAATTTTTTTTCTTCTAAATTAAAGGCTTCTTTGGTCCAAAGTAGTTGTGCTATCAATATTCCTATTGTGGCAACTAATCCGAGAACAATTATTATGTTGAGTTTGTTGGTTTTCAATATTGATATGTTTCAAAAGGTAATATTACTAAAAAAAAGCACCAACTTTTTTCAGTTAACAAGTCATTAACAAACATTTGAAATCGATTAACAGAAGTATATATGACGAACTTTAAAACAAAACAAATTTAAACAAATAAAAATATGAGAATATTAAAATTTTCGTTGCTAGCTTTAGCATTAGGATTAATGTCATTTACTGTAATTTCTAAAGAAGAAATTACTCCAGTTAAAACTACTGAATCAGGTTCTGTTGTATGGAAAAGCGAAACAATAGATGTAGGACAAATTCCTCAAGGAACACCAAAATTGATTGAATTTCAATTTAAAAACACAAGTACTAAAGCAGTAATTATTACAAATGTAAAACCTGCATGTGGTTGTACCGCTGCCGATTATACAAAAGAGTCTATAGCACCAGGAAAAACAGGATATGTAAAAGCAACTTATAATGCTGCGGCTGTTGGTGCTTTTACCAAAACGGTTACCGTTACAACAAGTGCCGATGTTAATCCGAAAGTGTTAACTTTTAAAGGTAATGTTGTAACAAAAGCATAATTCATATATTGATTATAAGGTTGGTTAATAACGCAAAAAACTCCTAAACAGTCTAGTTTAGGAGTTTTTTATTATCTGATTTGAGTTTTTTATCGCAATCGTTTGTCTTTTAGTTTATCTAATTTTTCTCTTCGGTTTTCGATGAATTTTTTGTACTTTTCTTTTTGCTCAGCATTTAAAAAGGTATTTATTGTAGTATCGGTTTTTTCGGAAATAGCCTCAATTTCTTTGGCTTTGTCTTCTTGAGATAGTTCTTCGTTTTTTATAACAGCAAAAATCTTTTTTGTACTTGTTTCTATTTCTTTACGGATGACAATAATTTGAAGTTCATCTAATTTTAACTCTGTTTTTAAAGCCTCTACAGATTTATCAATGTTTTCGGCTCTTTCTTTTTCTATTTCCTCAGGACTTTTTTCATTGCGTCCAAAATTATTGGTATTTTGAATACTTTGTTGGTTTCTTGTACCCATTCCCATACCATTATTCATTCCATTTCCGCCAAATTGAGCGGAAGCTAATGTTAAAGAACCTAATACAAAACTTGATGTAAAAATAGATTTTAATGTTTTCATTTTCAAATGGTTTAGAAGTTCAAATTTAGCAAAATTTTTCAAATTATACGGGTTCGCCATATAAATCATATTCTGTAGCTTCAATGATTTTAACATTTACAAATTCACCTGTTTTTACATAGAATTTGGCAGCATCAATCAGCACTTCATTGTCAACATCTGGACTATCAAATTCGGTTCTACCCACAAAATGTTCGCCTTCTTTTCTGTCGATAATGCATTTAAATGTTTGACCCACTTTTTCTTGATTCAAATCCCATGAAATTTGCGATTGTAAATCCATTATTTCTTGAGCACGAGCTTTTTTAACCTCTTCAGGAACATCATCTTCGAGAACAAACGCGCCAGTATTTTCTTCGTGAGAGTAGGTAAAACAACCCAAGCGTTCAAATTTCATTTCTTGAACCCAATCTCTCATAATTTCAAAATCTTCTTGAGTTTCGCCAGGATAACCCACAATTAAAGTAGTTCTAATGGTCATGCCAGGAACGGCTTCGCGAAACTCATTTAATAATTTAGTGGTCTTTTCTTTTGTTGTACCACGTTTCATAGATTTTAAAATCTTATCAGAAATATGTTGCAACGGAATATCGATATAATTACAGATTTTTGGTTCGCGTTTCATCAATTCCAAAACATCCATAGGAAAACCAGTAGGAAAAGCATAATGCAATCTAATCCATTCAATTCCTTCTACTTTCACTAGGTTTTCAAGTAATTCGGCAAGGTTACGTTTTTTGTACAAATCCAAACCATAATAGGTTAAATCTTGAGCAATAAGAATTAATTCTTTTACACCATTTTTAGCTAAACCTTCTGCCTCTTTAACCAATTTTTCAATAGATTGAGAAACGTGTTTGCCTCGCATAATTGGAATGGCACAAAAACTACAGGGTCTATCACAACCTTCGGCAATTTTTAAATAAGCATAGTTTTTTGGTGTGGTTGTAAGTCGTTCTCCAAGTAATTCGTGTTTGTAATCGGCACCAAGTGCTTTCAATAAAAGAGGTAATTCTGTGGTACCAAAATATTGGTCTATATTCGGAATTTCTTTCTCCAAATCAGGTCGGTAGCGTTCCGATAAACATCCGGTAACAAATACTTTATCTACAATGCCACGTTCTTTTTTATCGGCATATTCTAAAATAGTATTTACAGATTCTGCCTTAGCATTATCAATAAATCCACAAGTGTTGATGACCACAATATTTCCTTCTTGTTCATGCACAACATCTTTGCCACTGGCTTTCAATTGTCCCATCAAAACCTCACTATCGTAAGTGTTTTTTGAACATCCAAGTGTGATGACATTGATTTTATTTTTCTTTAACGATTTGGTTCTCATACCTTTTTTAATTGGAGTGCAAAATTACAATAATTAATTTGAAGTTGTTTCACAAACTATAAATTTCCATGTAGCCTTATTACACAAAAAAACCATCCGAAAGACGAATGGTTTATAGTGTTGTTTTTGAGTATATTACAATTCAAATACTACGGTAAGCGTCACATTATCTGTTATATTTTCTATCCTTGCAGGATCAACAAGTCCTTGTGAAAAGAATTGTAAATTGTAATTTCTTTTAGCGTGAGCATAAGCCAAATCGACTTTGGTTGAACCAAAATTGTATCCTAATCCACCAGAGTAACCAGTTAAATCTCCAATTGCATTACCATTTTTGTACGGACTTTGTTCCCAACGGTAACCACCTCTTAAACTTAGTTTTTTGATTTTATATTCTGTACCCACTCTAACTTCGCTTGAGGTTGTTAACAAGTTTCTCATTGATCTGTTTTCATTAGGATAGTCGTTCTGAGGTCT
>JFJP01027374.1_pt1 | contig 20864 bp, 28 predicted proteins | sample 431651 | NCBI WGS metagenome assembly JFJP01 (sample SAMN02602958, study PRJNA72255) | Microbial mat metagenome, whole genome shotgun sequencing project. | biome: fresh water; feature: sink hole; material: water; isolation source: purple microbial (photo- and chemosynthetic) mats found in...
TTAGAATATATTAAAATCCTTTGATTTAAGCCTAAGATTTTAATTTCCCTAAATAAAATATGCAATTAAAAAAAAAAAAAAACGCCAATCGATTTTATTTTAATAGAAAAATTATTTTATTCTTAAACTACACAAATTATAATAAAATGCTAAAAACCCCTGATCACCATCCACAAATGAAGTCTTTTAGCAATATTAAGCCAACATCTCCCCTTTTTTCTTCAAAAAAAGTTTCCTTTTTTCCACCAATAAAAACCCAAATGAACTCCTACAATCGCATCGTTTCTCGTGAAATTTTGAATGATGATGAAGTGCAAGAAAGTTTCAACACAAAGAAGAAAACCATCCAAATGTTCTTGAAAAACTACGATTTGAATGTAATTAACATAAATGCCAAATCCCAGAAACAAAACCTGAATCTTTTAACCAAAAACGCTTCTTTGGAAGCTGTAAATCTTTCAAAAAAAATGTTTCAAAACATGCAAAGCGTCAAAAAAGAAAAAGGCTCTTTACTAGTAAATGAATTATGGTCTCATAATTATTACAAAAAAGTGATGAAATTCTCGAATTTGAAGCTCACAATGGATAATGTGTTAAAATTTAGAAGGTCAAAATATCAAGATAATAAGAAAAAGATGCTCAATCAACAAATATTTGACGAATTTAATAAAAAAATCGATAATTTCGATTCTTTGAGTCCTTTTCGAGTAAAAAGAGAAAATATTGGAACTAATAGAAGAATGGGTGTTGCTCTGATGTATTTTTGAACTTTTTTTTTTATTTATTAATATTTCTTTTATAGAGAAAATAGTTCAAAGAAAAAAACACTTAGTTTGAAGGCATTTGATTTAGAAGAAATTAAAACCTTAAAGAATAATAAGAAATTGAAAACAATTCTTGTGACTAATGCAAAAAAATATGTGAATGATATTTTGAAAACTTGTGATAATTACGATAAAGAAATCAAGGATTTAGATAAGTAAATAATATATTCATTAGTTTTCTTTATTTTTAAGTTTATAGGGAAATTTCACAATATTTGTTCACGAAAAAAGAGAATAAAAAAAAACAAATAAAAAATTTAAACGAAAATAGGGGGTCTTTAGCTGATACTTTGAATTTTTATTTTGAGCGCAAAGCCAAAAAAAATGAAATAAATATTAAAAAAAACGAACCTACACATAGTAATGAAAACCGGTCCTTGGAAAAGTATTTAGCTGATGCCAAAGAATGCGAATTAAAAAAACTTAATTAATTTTTTTTTTTTTTATATATATATGAGTTTTTATAAAAAAAAATTTTAATTTTTACAAAAAATTATAAACAAATTTATAGATTTATTATCATCATCAATAAAAAAAAAAAAATAATTGAAAAAACTATTTTCAAACAAAAAAAACCAATATTGCCAAAAATTAATTTTTCTTCAAAAGAAAAACTTAAATCACACTAAAAAAAATAATCATAAATTCGAAAGAAAAAAACATTTATTTTATAAATTTATCAATAATCAATGGCAGACGAAAAGCCAAACCCCAACAAATTAAAGCTCTGGTTCTCCTACACAGGCGAGGAGAAATCCTACGTGGTTTACCGCGGCTATCAAGCTGGGGTTCTAAACAGTCAAGAAGTGGAATCATATTTACAGAAAGCCCGTTTGAATCATGCTTCGAATATCCTTTTCCCAGTTTTAGCTTTTCCTTTTGTGAAAGCTGGTGTTTTCGACCCTTTAAAAACAAGAATTTTAAAGAGATATTCGCCAGGAACTTTGTTCGGAATCACTGCAGGAGTTGTTGGCAGTTTCTGGTTGTTATGGTTGAATTGGAGTCCTTTATATAGATCTTTTGATAGAAAAAGGGAAGAATTATTGGAGAAGATTGAAAAGAGAATTGGACCAAATCTTAGACAATTGAACGATGTTTTACCTAGATTTTGGACTGAAGGAGAGGTTAGTAGAAAGACGAGAAAATTGTATAATCAAAGGAACTCTTGGTTGACTGGGTATTTGTATCCTTATGAAGAAGCAGCTGAACCACTGGTTGATCAAGCAACCTTTGCCAAAAAGAAGAAAAACAAAGTTTTTAAATAAGTGAAAAAAGGTGGAAAAAATTCATTTTGATTTTATTGAAAAATTATTTTGAAGAAAAGAAGAAAACTATTAAAAATGGAAAAATTAATAAAAATTTAAATTTTTCTAGGAAAAAATACAGAAGAAAAAAGATGTAGCGTTTTTATCAAAAATTAGAAATTTTTATTAAAGAGGGGTGAAAAAAGGTTTGATTTTAAGAATCATTTTTATTTTTTGAGAAAACAACAAACTATTTAAAAAACAAAATAAGTAGAATGAAGGGTTTTTTTACAAAAAATATTAATTTTGCTTAAAATGTATATTATCTAAAAAAAAAGATTCGTGATTTAATATTTGAAAAAAAAAAAATTAAATATCAATAAAAAGATTAATATGAGTGCTTCTCCAAAACCCGTTCAAGACTTTACCATTTCCCTAAAAAATATGAACATAGCTGAGAAACATAAAGAGTGGGTGAAACACTTGAATTATTTAGAAGACTCAGTATATAAATGTCCAAAGATCTATCTTATTTTCAAAATTTATTTAGAAAGATATTAATCTTGAGGTCTTTTATAAAGAATATTTAGAGCTTTATCCATTCAATTACACTTTTTGGAATAAATATGCCCAAAATGCTGTTTTTGCCAGCAAAGAAGAAGCCCTTAAGATGTCTAAAATCTTTATAATTTTTTGAATTTTATCATTAAATCGATCTTTAGTTATCAAAAAGCAGTGGAAATGAATCCTAGAAGCCTTGATTTATGGAATTGTTATTGTTCTTGGGCAGTTCATGCGTTTAGCTCCCAAAGTGATTTGATTGCCAAGTTTTTTATTTGATAAGTTTTTTTGTTTAATTATTTTTTGTTTCGAAGTATTTATGAGAAGGCTGTGGAACAAATTGGATATGATTTTAATTCTTATATTATTTGGGATGCATATTTGAACTTTGAAATTCCAAGGAATGTGGAGAAAAGCCATATGTTGTTTTTGCAGGTGAATAAACTGCCGATCGCTAAATTGGAAAATTATATAAATAGGTACTTTCTTAATTTTTTTTCTTTTCTTTTCCTTTGTTTTTTTTTTCTTTTATTTTTTCCTATTGTGTTTTTTTTTCTTTTTGTTTGAAAATAGAAAAAAATTTAAATAAATTTTAATTTTTAAAAAGTTAGTCAAACTCAAAAGCAGGAAAATGAAATTTTTTAATCTTATATTTTTAAAACATGAAAGCAGAAAGTCTCTTTTTCTTCTTTTCTTTCTTTCTTTTTCTTTTATTTTCGTTATTTCTTTAATTTTTCAACATTTCGACGATTTTCATTATTTTTCTCTTTTAAATTTAAACTCAAACCTGAATTTTTTCAATCAATAAATTATTCAAAAATTATTTCTTTTAGATTCAAGGAGTTTTTGAACAATTTGCCAGAATTAGATCTAATGAATATTTATCATAAACATTATCCTAAATTCGAAAACGATGTTCAAGGTTTCTTTTTGAAAAATTATCTTTCTGAATTAATGTATTTTTTTCAAAAAATAAAAAGATCTAAAAGGCACAATGATTCAAATTTATGAGGCGGAAAACAAAAGAACATTGCTTGAATGCAAAGATCGAAAATTATATGAGAATCAAGTCAACATTTGAAAATTAAACATTAAAAAAAAAAAAAAAATTCTAGATAAAAAAAACTGAATATGATGAAACTTCTGGCACTGAGATTAGTATCTGGATTGAATATATAGAACATGAGAAGCAATTCAAAAAAAAAGAAAGGACCACATTTATTTATGAAAAGGCTTTAATAACTCAAGTATTTTTTTATTATAATTAATATTTATCGTTATGTTCTTCGCGTAGAGCGGAAATAATGAACTTTGGCTTGATTATTTTGAATATTTGGAAGAAAGTTTGGATACAGCAACCCTTTCATCGCTATTTCTGAAATATCGGAGCTTCTTTAAAAATCTAGAGTAAGCAAAAATAAAATTATATGACAACTGCGAAAAGAATGTTGATTTTTCATTTTTTTTATCATTTTCAAAATAAACAGTATCAACATACTATATTATTGGGCAGATTTTTTAGAGACCCAGGACATAGAAAAAGCCAGAGCCTATTATCTTGAACTTCAAAAGGATAAAACTAGTAAAAAAAATAGCTTTTTTTTTTTTAATTCTTTAAAAATCAACATTGTTATTTTGTTAATTTAGGCTTATTTCAAACATCTCTTCGACTATGCCAATTCGAAATCAGAGCTAAAAATTTCATGGGAGCTAAAACTATCTATGAACAAGCGATTTCGATCTTTAAAGACCAACCTCAAATTGTCACCTTTATTCTTATTGAATACTCGGAATTTGTGAGAACTGTAATACTTTTCTAATAAATGATAAATTTCATATAAATTTAGTATTTCAATGATATTTCGCAATTGAAAGGCACTTTTCATAGCATTTTCGAGAAAATCCCTTATTCGAAATATTTCATTTCGACTTACTTAAAATTTCTCAAAGAGGTTTTGAATGAAAACTCCAATGAATTCTTGATTTTTATTTCGAACCTTAGCGAAAAAATCTTCAAAAAATGCTTTGAAGTAAATTTCAAGAAAAATTTTTAAAAAAATGAAAATAGACTTCGAAAGCTGAAATTCACGAATGTTCGAAAATTCTCACTAATTTCATGCGCAGCTCCACACTTGATTTGATTGATGTTAAGAATTTTGAGAAAAAGTAAGAAAAACTTAAAAAAAATTTCTTATCATTTTTTTTTAATAAAAAGGATCAAAAATCTGTTAAAATTGTATAAGCGAACAAAAGAGAATTCTGAAGAAGCCAAAAATAGTGAGATTTTATTGAAAAAAAGGAATTTGAATGAGGTTGATTCGTTAGGGAAGGAGTTATCCGATAATGTGGAAAAAATTGCCAAACAAATTAAAACAGAATAAATAATATTGAAAAGATAAGAAAATTGAATTTTCTTTCTAAACAAAAAATTAATTTTTTTTCAAAATCCATCATAAAAAAAAATTAATTTAATTTTTTTTCTTTTAATTTAATTTTCTCAAAAAACAAAAAACGAGTTTCCCGTAAAAACAAACTATTTAAAGCAAAATCCATCATTAATTATACAAAAAAATTTTTGTTTTGTTAAGCCCATTCTTTTGTTTATTAAGGTATAATTATTTTATTTTTTTAGCTCATTCTTTTGCTAATTATTCAAAGTTGTTATCATTTAATAATTTTATTTTTTTATCTTAAATATTTATTTGGCAATGTATAATTGAATGTTGCGATTGTGTCCTATTTTTTTAAAGTTTTCTAAAAACAAATGAAAAAGAATTTACTTTGTAATAATAGCCCACTATCGGCATAATTTCTGCTTCCAAGGTAATTTTAACATTTTGACCTCTTAATTGATTGTAAATATCTCTAAGCGGATATTCTATCTTTTGATTTCTTAATTTGAGAATTTTATTCGATACGAAATCAACAGGAATGATTGTATCCCACACAATATTTTCACTATATTTCTAATAATTTTATTTATGAAAAAAAATGCTATGAACAAAATTTTTATTTTATAGAAACATTTGTTTTATTTTCATTGAATGTGATCTTGAGAAACAGAAAAATTTGCTTAACATTCCAATTGAAATATGTCGTTAAATCTAATGAATTATGAAAAAAATTTTCCCATTAACTAAATATATACTTGCATCTATATCAAAAGTAAAATGAAATTCATCCCATTTATAATAACTGTGAACACCACTTAATTAACAAAAAGAGCTATGATAAGATAAATTTTGGTAATAAATAAAGAAACAATCTCTTAATGCTGTTTATTTCAAAATTAACTGAGGCATTTGGCTTGTAAAGATAGAATCCTGTTAGCATATTTCCGATTGAACAAGCCACTATCAATAAAATTTTCGTTAATTTTTATAAACCCATAAAAGATAACATAATATGAGGGCCATATAGAACAAAACTGAGTTGAATCTCACTGATAATGAATACATCCTTTTAAAAAATATCTTATATTATTTGACTTAATTTTTCTCAGGTTTTATTTCAATAAAAAATTGATTTTCCAGAATTTTTTTTTAATTAAAAATTTGGTGAAATTAAAAAAAAAATTCAAATAGCCAAATGAAAAAAAACTGATAAAATTATATAAATTAAAAAAAACTGTATAATTTAATAAAGCTGTTTTTTTTTCCAATTTATAAAAAACGCAAATAATAGAAACCAAACGATGTTTCACCAAGAACAAGAAAAAGAAATCTTGAATTTATCTCAAAACAATCTTTTCCAGAAGACAAACTTAAATGAAAAAGAAGAAAACCTCTCAGAAAAAGAGAAATCTGATAAAAAATTACAGACTCTCCAATTTTATTGTCTACTCCTTTATTTTATCTTAATCATCTCATCAATTTGCCTTTTTTCCTTTAATAAAAGCCTGAACAAAAATTTAATGGACTTTTTTTTACACATTGATGAAAACATGAATTTCGATCAATTTTTGCTCTTGGCTTTTTCGATAATTTTCTTAGTTATAATCGGATTTCCCACAATGCCTTGGGAATTGGCATTAGGCTATTTTTTTAAAAGTTATATATTGGCTTATAGTTTAGATGTGTGTTGTAAAGTGTGTGGTTTTGTGTTGATTTTTTTTATTTCAAAAGTTTTTCTCAAGAAAAAAATTGATGATTTATTGAAATGTAACAAATATTTCAACATCATCAAATTGGGTATCAATACTCATCCTTACAAAACAGTTTTCCTGATAAAAATAATGATGATACCTCATTTGATAAAAAATTATGGTCTTGGCCTCACAGATCTTTCATTCATTCAATACTTTCTTCCTTCTTTTATTGTTGCTATGATGTTTGGAGCGATTTGGATTTATTTTGGCAGACAATTGTCAGGAATTTCTAACATATTTGATAGTGATGAGTCACATATACAAATTAATATCGTCAAAATTCTTTTATTGATGGTTACTTTAATGTCAATTGCAATCATATTATGCTATGGAAAAAAATTATATAGAGATTTGGAGAAAGAAGTTGAAAAAGAAAATTTGAAGAATTATGAGGAGGTGAAAGATTATGGCGCTTGCTTGAGAAATTAGGAGAAAATATTATGATATGAATATTGGAGACCTTTAATTAAAATAAATAATTATTATATTTTGATCTATTTAATAAATATGGTTTTTAAAATGAATGGATGAATTTTTTTGTAAATATATGAATTTAAGATAAGATTCTGTTTAAAGAATTTGTTATTTGTACTTTTGGTTTTTTTTTTTAAATAGTCAAGAAATTTTTTATTTTTTTTTACTTCCTAAAAAAAATTAAAAAAAATACAATCCTTCAAAATTTAAAAAAATGTTTTTTTTGAGAGAAAAAAACAGATTTTTTGTTTTAAAAAAAAAAAAAAAAAAATGAACGGGTATTTCTTATTTCTGACAAGAAGCCTTAGTAAACTGTTTTTAGGCCAGACTCAAAGCCACTTATAAGCGCGATAAATTGCAGCCAAATGAAAACCAATTGCAAAGTTCCATTGAAAAATATGATTTTTTTAAAATCTTTTTTTTTCATAGTAATTCTAGCAACTTTAAGAGGTGAAGACCCCGAAACTCCTGCTAATTTAGCTTTTACCACATTAATGGCTAAATTAGAAGCAAGTGATGGCCGAAAGAAATGGAATTATATCATAAAAAATTTGATAATTTTCGATCGATGTGTTGAAGATCGCAAATTTTTATCAGAAATTTCAGAATTTGGCATCTTATCTATTGAGAATTTCGTTGAGAAAAAAGAAAAATACAGTTATTTTTTCTTTAAATTGAGGGGGGAGATTTAAAAAATATCATTTGTTTTTTCTTATAAGAACAGAAAATCAGTTGTCTGAAGAATACATCAAGAAATATTATGATTATATCAAGGAAAAAGCCAAAAAGTATCTGGATATTGGTTCCTGCTTAAATATAGAGTCCAAAGTCAAAGCCAAGTTTTTCACAAATCATAGTTCAAAACAACTCTTGTCTCAATTAGAAAATCTTCAAAATTTCTTCAAAAAGACTCTTGAAGTATTTTTTTTTGCAAATTTTTTTGAAGTTTTTTCTTTTGAATTTGAAATTTTTGAATTGAATTTAAAAAAAAAAATACTTTTTTTGTTAGGTTACTTTTATTGATCAAAAAGGACTTCTGCATTATCCCCTGAACCATTACGTTTTCCTTTTGCTTCTATCCACTTTATTGAATCTTTATTCGAATCAATACCTTGGAATAATCTCTTTACTGGATAAAGTATTTGATCTAGATATAGAAGAAGCTCAAAAAAGCAAGGAAATTTATGAATTATTCCTTTCAAACACTGAAGAATTAAAGAAATTTATTAATTCGCATCAATATATCAAAGGATTTCAAATTTCAACATCAGAATTTTATCAAGGAGATCGAAAAGTGCTTCAAAATATGGAAGAATATATAAAACTATTGCAAGAAAAAAAAGATGTGAAGTTTTTTCGTAATAATTCTCTAACTAATCAGGAATTCGAGGAAAATAGCAAGAATATTGAAATAATTGAAGGAAGAAGCTCTTTGCAAAAGTTAAATACTGATTTTTTTGCGAATTTCAATGAAGAAGATCTAAAGCTTGTTGAAGACGATGAAAGTGAACAAGATTTTTCGAAAAACGAGAATCAGCAGGTTTTTTTTTTTTTGAAAAAAAACTTTAGTTTTTTTCATTGAATTTAATTATTATTTTTGGAATTCCATTAAATTTTATAAGATTTTCTTACTATTTTAAAATTCAATTGAAAGTTTTTTGTTATATTTTATGAAATTCCAATTGGAATTTAATTTAAACTTTAAGGAGGGACTAAATCGATTGGTCTTGATTACCAACAATTCTTCGTTCAGAAAAGAAGATCATGACATCAGAGCAACTATTTTAATGGAATATGAGAACGAAGAGAAGAAGTTCAGTCCTATGAGAAGTCCTTTAAAATTATCATCACCTCTTTCAACAAGAGAATTCAAATTTTCTATCATTCATAATGAAAAACTCGTTTTAAAGGATTTTGATAATTTCGTTAATCATTATAGCCAAGATTATAAGGAAATCGATATAACACAATATCAATATGATAATTTCGAATTACAGGTCAAACCGTCAATAGGAGATAGATTATTAACGAAATTCACGAATGAGAATATGTTTGTGGATGAAGATACGGAATTTGTGATTGTGAAGGAATTTGATGAGAAAATTTTTAATGGAATGCAAAACGGGTTCAGTAAAGATTTCAAATTCAAAAGGAATTTTAAAATTTCGAAGGATGATAATGATTGTGGTTTAAAAGGAGAAAAAAACAAAATTTTAATATAATTTGTTTTTATGAAAAAGGATAAAAATTAAAAAATTTGAACTTTAATTTTCCAAAAAAACCAATTTTTTTATTTTTTTTCATTTAAAAATATTTCTTTTTTTTAAGATTTCTTTCTTTCTAAAAAAATAGAAATATTTAAACTTTTATGTTTAAAACGTTATTTCTCTCAGAAATAAATCAATACAATTTATATTTAAAAAACACTATCAGCAATCCCGACATAATCTTTATAAACTACATTGTGCTGATCCAACCAATTTAAAGCCTTATTGAAAATCAACATCCAATTACTTTTTTTTTCAAATCTAAATTTTTCCAAAAATCTCATCACAAGAACAGTGACCCAAACATTTAACTTCCCCTTTAAATTTTCTGGTATTTTCTCCTCAATTTTTTTCAAATCAAGAAAAATCATCTCTAAAACTTCAGATTTAGCTTGCCAAAATCCTAATCCTTTCTGCAAACAAATCAATCTTGTTAAATCATTAATTTCTCTGCTTGGACCTTCAGCTTTCATGATAATTAGAACCCTCACAACACCATTACCTGCTATCACTTTAATCATTGTTTTATCATCCAGAAATTCATCTTTACACAATAATTTTATATGATCTTTTTTATATCCAAATTTCTTCTCAATTTCATCTTTAAGATCTTGCACATTATGTCGAGGTTCAAAATTTAATTTTCCCAAGATTTTGCCTTTCGCTTCAACTTCTACTGAATAACTTTCACCACCTCCTCTTAATCTAAGAACTAAATGCAAAGTGCTTTCATTAACTATGTTATAATCATTCAATGTTCGTCCATCTTCAAGTTGCTTTCCTGCAAATATAAGTCTTTGTTGATCAGGAGGGATGCCTTCTCTCTCTTGAATATTGATTTTGAGGTCCGTCATTGGAATAAAAGAAGAACAATCAAATTCAAGTGTTTTGCCGGTTAAGGTTTTCACATAGATATGAATTTCATTTAAATAATCTTCTGATAGAAAAAGAGTCGGAACATTCACTTGAACTGCTTGATTAGGAATTTTTTTGTTTTTTTGTATTTTGCAGACAAAACTTGTAAATCGGGACATTATTTGATAAGTTAAAGCCAGTTTTTTTTCTTCCTCCTTTTGAAGGAACTCATTATGAATAATATTATTGATTAAAATCTTATGAAGAACATCTGATTTGACCACATCTTTTCGATTAATGGAAGTTTTTTGAATGAACTTCTTATTTTTATGATCAATACCAGACATTTTAATCACAAATTCATTTAGATTGTTAAACTTTTCATTAAAAAGAATCATGAAATTCATTTTTTCATCTTTTCCAAGAATCCGATAATAACTTGGATCTGGATAAATTTTATCAACCATATCTTTATCATATTCAATGTTGATATTATCATAAAATGGTGCTAGAGAATGACTTAAAAGATAAATAACTTTTTCAACCAAATCTTCATTTTCAGCTGCAAATTCGAATTTCCCTTTTCCAGAAATTGCAGCAGATTTTATCAATTGTGTCGAACAGCCATCGCCAATACCCAAGGTATAAACCCTATTTTCTAAAGAATTGTCTAAGATGGCTTTCGCTATTTCTGAAGCATTTGAAACAGCTCCGTCAGTTATCAAAAAAAGTGTTCTTTTATAATTTTTAATCGGTTTTTGTTCGAAAATTTTCTGAAAAGGTTTGAGCATTTCTGTGCCCCCCATATTTGCCTCAAATAAATTAATTCGATCAAGAGCTTTTTCAATGATTTCATCGTCATATTGACAAGATTTGGGAAACATGAACTCATAATCACTACCAAAACTGATGACATTAAAATATGAATCAAAAGGTAATGATTTTATGAAGAAAATCAAAGCTTCTTTTGCAGTGAGAATCCTTTTGCCATACATAGATCCGCTTCTGTCAATTAAAAAAATGAATTCTCCTCTGAGTTTTGAAAAATCAAATGAATTTGCGACTGAGGTGGAAGCATTTATAGAATCATAACTATTTTCATTAGATTCATCATCCAAAGATCCTACAAAGGAAACCATGCCACAATAATTATCAAGTTGAGGATGCTGGTTTAATAAAGATCGCAGCTCAAACATATTTTTCGTTTGATAAATTGCAACAAAATCCTTATTAGGTAAGTTTACTTCAGTTTCTTTCAAGGTTATTTCAACTCCTGGATTATTTAGAATGTTTTTAACATTGATTTGATGGCTTGGAGATCTTAAAAAAGTTATTTCAGAATTGATTTCTACTTTGATAGTCCAAGGATAAACAAAAGGTGAAGTTGAGTCTATTTGTGCTAGATTGCATTCATTTATTTTCTTTAATTTCAGAATATCCTTTTTCAATGATTCAATTTCATCACTTGAAGCGCTAGGAGATAAAAAAATTTTAGGATTGTTTAAGATTTCAAATAAGGCTTTCAAATTGGAGCATGGTGAATAACGAGGAGTCAATGTTGATGGTAATGTTAATTTCCAAAATTTATTCATTGATAAATCCAATTGCTCAATATAATGAAAAGTCACTTTAGCAATAGACTTTGGCAAGAAATTTCCTATATTAAGCTTAACAATATCTCTACAAGTTTTAGTTTCTTCTGATAATGCAATAGTCTCACCTTTGCTCATCGACTCCTTATAAGCTATTTTAGCTGCTGCCCTCGTGTAAATTTCACTTTCAATGATTTTATCATTGTAATCGATTGTTAATTTGTCGAAAATTGCTGTTTCAGATTTGGGAAATAAATAAAATACCTCTAGGTTTTGATCGGTTAGATTGATGTATTCTTGTGTTTGAGAAATGTGGGCTATAGAATCCTGAATTTTTACTGAGATGCTGATGTTCTTTAAAGGAATAAAATGATTGGTGTTTTTGGAATATAGTCCAAAGGATTGAGCTTGAGAAGAGTCGTTTAAAAGAAGAATTTCTTCAGTGGTTGTTTCCATTTGTTTAGCAAATAAATTAGTTTTTTTTATATTATTTTAAAAAATACACATTTTATATTTTGGAGTTAATAAAAGAAATTTAATATTGTGTTTCCATAAATGCCGGAATTCATATTTCCATTTTAAAGAATTAATAAAATTAAACATCATCAATCTAAAAAAAAAATAGAAAATATAATCTAATTTAAATTTTTTTTGTTAAATATTTTTATTTTTTGTAATTTAAAATTATGATTTTTTTATGAATTTTCTTCCTTTTCATGTGATTCTATATTTAATCAGCATAAAAATTAAAATAATCATGCTTTCCATTGCTATAAAGAGATTCACATAGCTTTCTTGATTGTAGATAATAAACAACAATTGAGCAATGATGAAAAAATTCATAATCACAATTAAATACAATTTAGACAATTGAACATTCGAAAAGAGCACCTTCAAAATATTTTTTTAATCAAATCGCACAATAATTTAAAAATACATAAATCGATTTTGAATTGAAATCATCAGGAATTGCAGCGTTATTTTTCGCAATCGAAATATAAAACTTCTCTTTATATTTAATAACAACATTTTTCCTATAGACTGAATTATCGTGTTCCCATTCAATTATTTCATCTCTTTTTAACAATTATAATAAAAAACATATACATTATAAAAAAAAACATTATCCTATGAAAAAAATATGTATTTAAAATAATCACTTGTATTGTATTGATTTTATTTCCTCCAAGGTGATCTGCTTCCAATACCCCAAAGCCTTGGCCTGCATTGATAATTCATCTCCCCTATAACAAAATTCAAAAAAACACATATAAAGAATGGCATTGATCCAAGTCATGAATCCAATATTTAGAGAAGTGAATTCAGGGAAAATCAAAGAACTTTCATGACATTTAAAAGGCAAGAGCCATGTAAAATATAATATCTCCATACTTCGAAAGATTATTGCTAAAATTCATATTTTATTGATAAAATAAAATGTATTTTTTGCATTTATAGAGATATGTGAGCTCATTTGGTCCTGACAAATATCTATCCTTTTTATCAATCAAATAAATAATCACTAAATTAGTCAAATGACTTCTTAAAAAAAATTAAATAAAACTGAAATAATTTTTTTTTTTACTAGTAGAATAGGTACATAGAGGAGCTCAATTCCATTTCCTGCAAGAGTTGGGTGATTAAATAAACTGTGTCTATTATCAATAAATAGAAAATTTTCTTCATTATTGTCGTTATTAGAGATAGGTTCAAAGGGTCTCTGACCTTTTGATTATCTATTAATTTCAAAATTATTCTTCGTGATAAAATGAGTAAAGAGTAGATTAGCAATTTGAAATTATAATTGTATATATTCTAAAAGATAAAGTGAGATATTTTATCAAGGGGAATTCGTTTTACCCATCCATATATGTGGAAATATTGCACACATATTGAAATAACACAAATTAAAAAATATAACATTTCAAAATATATTCGATCGTGATATTTCGGCTCGATTTTCTGGATGAATCTTTCGACAAAAGTCATATCAAAGATAATCTTATCTTTATGCTTCAATTGATGGGATCGCAAGGCGGAATGTTTCATTATTAAGTGGGGTTTTTTGGGGAATCTTCGGAATTTTATAAATTTACTTCAAGAAATTAAATTTGTTTAAGAACTCTCAAAAATTAACATTTGTTTATGTCAAAATGCTTGTTTCAAATTATTTAATACAAAAAAATGGTGCTTTTAAATTTAAATTTTTTTCTTTAATCTTCTATTTTAATGAAACGGATTCCGTTTCCGTTTCCGTAATATGGTTGTGGAGGAATTCCCATATATGGTTGTGCTAGCATTGCTCCATTTGGTTGTGGCGGCATTGCTCCGTTATATGGTTGTGGATGCATTGCTCTGTTATATGGTTGTGGGGGCATAGCCGGAATTATTCCAATATGTTGTTGGATAATCCTTAAATAATTTTCAGTTTGTTCAGGATGCGTTATATGAATAGATTTCATCTTCTCAGCTTTATTCTCATTTATTCCTTGTTTCATTTCAATCTTTTCCAGTTTTTTTAATTGATTTCTTGACTCTTTTTTTTTCTTCAAAGAATATTCTGTTTCATTTCGATGTTTTAACTTTGGTTCAGTCATTTTTTCTAAGGGTTTTTCTTCATTTTTCTCTGTCTCATTGAAATTTTCGCTTTTTGAAAGCAAGTTTCTTCTAATTTTTTTGCTGACTTTTAGATATTTGAATTTATTTGTTTTGGTTCCATTTTTTGTGATTTTTTTGGATTTTTCAGATTTGTAAGTTTTTTTGGAAGATTCTTTCAATTTTTTTTTTTGCCTTTTGTTATCTTCACAGGCTCCTCATTTTTCGAATAAAATATCCCTTTCAATTTGTGTGTTGTGATCAAAGACCAAATTCCATCTATCGAGGCCACTCTTTGTCTTTTTTGGGAAATTATGTTATCAGGATCAATCTCACTCTTCATATTTTTTTTCATTTTGAGCAAATAAATAATCTCTTTAGTTTTGAATTATGAAATTCTCTTTAACTAAAATAAAAAGGTTAGACCTTGAAAAAATGTCTTAACTTGTGTTTTAAAAATGGGATTTATTTTCTAATTTCGATTATTTCAAATTTTTTTAATTTTCTGATTTTTTTTTGTTGAGAATGCTCAAATTTTAAATTAAATTTTTTTTCTTTTGTTATTAAAAATTTAATTTTTTTTTTTTTTTAAATTCACAATTTTTTCCTATTTTCTTATAAATCCCGAAGTTTATTTTATTATCTTCCAACGGCGTTTTGAACTGCCTTCTGCGCACCTTCAGCAATGTCCTGAGCAGTTTCAATCTTTAATTTTGGATTTTTCTTGGTATATTCAGCTAATTTCTTCAATCCCAATTCAGAATTTGTTCCAACCAATCTCGCAACAATCGGTACTTTCAAATCTACCATTTCAGCAGCTTTAATTATTCCATCAGCCAAAATATCGCATTTCAAGATTCCTCCAAAGATATTGATGAAAATTGATTTGACTTTTGGGTGTCCAGTCAAAATTTCAAAGGCAGTTTTTATTTGATCTACCTTTGCACCACCACCAACATCCAAAAAATTGGCAGGTTCTCCTCCATGAAGTTTAATAATGTCCATTGTAGCCATAGCTAATCCCGCTCCATTGACCATGCATCCAATATTTCCATCCAAAGCAACATAATTCAAACCTACTGCCACAGCCTTTTCTTCATAAGGATCTACTTGTTCACTAGCAACGGATTCCTTTTTTAATTGAACTGATGGGGTTTATTTAATTTATTAATCAAAAAAATAATTATAAAAAAAAAAACTGCTTATTTTATAACCTAATTCTTTTTGTCGAAATTTGGCGTTGTCATCAACGTTGATTTTAGCGTCGATGCACCAAAGCACTTGTTTAGGGTCTGTTGCCCAAGGATTGATCTCCACTTGAGTGGAATCAAGCTCAATGAACATCTTATAGATGTTTTTCATTTGATCAACTGCCTGCGAAAGATAAGGCTCTTCGCCCAAATCCAGTTGTTGTGCCACTTTCTTTGCATCTTCGTCTGTCAAACCTTGTTTAATATTTATGGGTTGGAAAATTATGGATTCTGGATGGGTCTTTGCCACTTCTTCTATCTCCATTCCTCCGAATTTGCTGGCAATCATAGCAGGACCTTGAGTGTTTCTATCTAGAATAAAGGCCAAATAGATTTGTCTATCTATATCAACTCCTTCATGCACTAAAACTGCATTAACTTTCAAACCTTTATATGATAAATTAAGAATATATATAAATTTTTTATTAATAATAAAATGCACCTTCTTTCACTGTTTGATGTGTGATCAGATTGTACCCTATCATTTGTTTTGTGTAATTTTTCACTTCATCAGGCGTTTTGCAAATTTTCACTCCGCCTTTTAACCCGCTTGTCAAATGACCTTTTATAAAAATACATTCAAATAATTATGGTTTATTTTTGTTTTTTTACCTTTTCCACGACCTCCTGCATGAACCTGGGCTTTGAGAATCAAGCCACCAGACGGATCAAGCTTTGTTGCTACTTGATAAGCAGTTTCAGGATTTAAGGCTATGTCACCTTTTTGAACATGAATCTTGTATTTCCTCATGATTTCCTTGCTTTGATATTCGTGCAAGTCGAAGAATCGCTTGGACACCCTGCCCAAAGCACGCGATGTTAGCGTAAATTTAGAGAACATTATTTTAAAAAGAGATTTTTATTTTAATTATTGTGTTTTTTCAAAGTTCTTTTTAATTAAGCTCAAATCTTAAAATTTTTATTAAAAAAATTCAAAAGATTCTTATTGATTCTAAATAGTTAAGTTGTCTGTCTATAAGTAAAAATGCTGACTTTGTTTTTAGTCATTTTTTGTATTAGTTTTTTTTTGAATCCTCCATATCTACTTCTCGTATATTTGAAAATCTTGTAGTATCATTTATTTTTTCATTCTCATTTCTTGGAGATGTTTTTTTACTATTCTTTTTGCTGTTTTGTTTTGATAAATCCAATATAAAATTAGTTTTAGAATTCCTTTCTTTACTGCCATTTTTTCCACTAAAAATCAAAATTTATTAAATTTAATTTTTTAGTAGTAAAATGAATAACGATCAGAAACAAAAAAAATCAAATTAAAAGTAGCATTTAAACAAAGAATAAAAAAAGAAATGAATTAATTTAAAATGAGTACAAAACTAAAACTAGTACAAATGAATCAATTTAAATTGTGACGAAGCTAGTGAGGATTCCGACATAAAGGAATTGAAATCAGATTCAAGTCTCAATTTTAATTCAGGACGAAAAAAATTGTGAAGAAGACTATCTTTGGCTGAAATTCTTTGATGAGGATCTGCTTCCAACATTTGAAAAAGCAGATTATGTGCTAAATAAACAACAATTTTTATATTTTTTTCAAAGAAGAAAAATAACTTATAGGAGAAATCGTTTGATAAATACTCAAATCCTGATTAATAAAGCAAGAAGTGTTTTTTTTGAGCACTTCATTCACATCAGCGCCTTCAAAAGGTGAAAACCCAAACAGCCTTTCATCAAAATTTTATCAAAAATGCAAAAAAAATAAAATTTACATGAGATGGAAAATCACGCCAATGCTAAAAATATCACATTTTTCATTATAAGTTTGTCCAGATTTTGCATTCAGTATTTCAGGGGAAATATAGCCTGGAGTACCGCATTTTTTAAATATTTTTTCAACGCTAGTTGCTTCTATGGAAGTAGCCAATCCGAAATCAGTTATTTTAATATTATCACAATTTTCTTGATCTAATTCCTCTAAAAACATTATATTTTCGATTTTTAGATCCCTATGCATGATTTTTTGAGTATGTACATACTCAATCCCTTTTAAAATCCCCTTAAGTATATTAATTTTTTGAGATTCTTGAAGTTTTCCATATTTTTTGAGTTTTTGAGACAGTGTTCCACCGCGACATAGTTCCAAAATTAAATAGTAATTAGTTTGAGTCTCAAATACTTGATAGATTTTGATGATATTTGGATTATTCAATGATCTAAGGATCTTAATTTCATTAAAAACTGATTCCTTAAAAAATAGACTATTGTTTATTTTTTAATAATTTTTCATTGAAAAACTTTTCCTTTTTTCAAATAAACTAATTCCTCTTTATTAAATTCTTTTACTGCATAGTATTTGTTTTTTTCATGAAGATTTTGGGTCAAAAAAACCTAATTATAATAATATATTTTTTGCAGTCAGTACATTAAAAAAATTGATTAATAAAACTTTGGCAAATGTACCCATTCCAATTTTTTCAAAAGTTTGGAACCATTGATTAAAATTAAAGAGATTGACCTTTCTATCTAAATATTCTTTCAAACCAAGCAAAACTTCAGGAGTATTGTAAAAACGTAGCTCTTCATAAAAACTTTTGACGAATTTTAATGCAGTAAATTTGATCAAATTGTTTTTTTGTGTAAAAAACCATTCAACACATGTATTTTCGAAAAAAATGATTTTCATGTGTTTGTTTTTCTAGAAATAAATTATTCTTTTCTTCAATTTTGCTTTTAAATAAATTTAACAACTTTACTTGTGACAATGAAGTCTTTATAAAAAAAGAAATGATAAGTGTTTTTGAAAAATTTTCCTCTTTTAATGAGAAAACATTCATATTCAGGTCTCAATGGGTTCACTGTTTTGTTGAGAAGCAATGTGTTGCATAGTTTCCATAATTTCAACGGTTCTTTTTCTTTTAAATCTTTCAAATTTTCAGAATTCATAAGGTTATTATTCATTTTTTTTTGCTGACAAAAAAGTTTGATTTAAAATAAATTTTGTTTTAAAATGAATAAAACAAACAAAAAAATTTGGGGTGATTCCAAACTTTCTTTGGTAGAAAAAAATATTTAAAATACAATTCAAAGATTTTTCAAAATCCAAATTATTTTTATTCATTTTACAACAAAAACCATTTCCAAAAGAGCATTTTTAATTGTAGGAAAATATAGAAAAAAAACAAAAATTTTTAATTTTTTTTTTACAATCACATAATTGGATTTTTAATTAATTTTTTTTTTTTTTAAATTTTTCATGGCATTTTAATATAACTGAATAATTAATAAAATGACTCAAGAATTATAAATAAATTTTTAAAAAAATATGAATTAAAATAAGAATTTTTACTTAAAAATAGCAACTATCCTAAGAAAGTTTTCCCTGAAATTTAATTATAAAACAGAATGAAATTTCATTGAAAATTTTCTCAAAATCTAACATTATTTTTGAGTTTTAAGAAGAAAATTTCATAAAATATAACTCTTCAATGATTATTAAGAAATTAAGGAGAGTTTTAAAATTTTCAATGAAAATTAATTTTTAAAAGCAAAAGAAAGAGAAAAAAAAATGAATAGTGAGAAATCCCTCTGGTCTATCCTTGCAAACCACACACTTCAACCAATTCAATCACTTTTCGATCTCGAAGCTAATTTTTTCTTCGAACAAAAAGAAACACCTCCCAATTTTCTAACTTTCTTTTCAAATCATGGGAAACTCCCTTCAGAAGAAGATCCTTTGAAAAATAGGTTTTTCTCTATAAAAAAAGCATATTTTCCATTGAATTCCCTTTTATAACTCACCATTAAAAAGTTTTATATCAAAAGGTCTTTTACAGAATATTTACGAGAAATCCATACAAATCTATAAACAGTTTTCTTTTTTTTATCAATTTTTTATTGGATTTTATGTGTTAGTTTTAAAAAAAACAATGAAAATGAGCAGCCTTTGAGCCAAAAAAAGGAAAGATCAAAAGAAAAAAATGAAGAATCATTAGAAAAAAACAATGAATCAATAGAAAAAAATGAAGAATCATTAGAAAAAAACAATGAATCAATAGAAAAAAATGAGGAATCAATTGAAAAAAATGAAGAATCAATCGAAAAAAATGAGGAATCAATAGAAAAAAATGAGGAATCAATAGATAAAAATGAGGAATCAATAGAAAAAAATGAGGAATCAAGAGAAAAAAATGAAGAATCAGCTTCAGATTCAATTTCAGTAGAAGAAAATGAAAGCAAAACATCAGAAAATTTAGATTCAAATGAAAAAAGAAAAAGTATTAATGTCAGTTTTAATCGGGCTGAAAACAAGCAAAATCTTATTGAAGAAACGAAAAAAAAAGAAAATCAGACAAATATCAGTGAGGAAAATAAAGAAAATAATACAAATATCAAGGAAATTAATAAGAATGAAACAGAAATTCCAAAAGAAAATAAAGTTGAAATTAAAGAAAATGTAATAAAACAAGTCAAAAAACAAATAAAACAAGAGAACAAGAATGGGGAAATCACAAAGAAAAAGGAAGAAACAATAAAAAAACAAGTGCCTTTACAGCAGATTAAACAAAACACTAAGGAAAATTTCGAGGAAAAAAAACTGAACAATTTAGTGACTGAATTCAAAAGACCCACTCCTAAAATTGAAAACAAACCCAAAGAAAAGCCCATTCAAATTAAAAAACTTCCTTTGGAAAAACTGCTTAAAGATGAAAACAACAAGAAAAATGAAATAAAAAGACCTGTTTTGCACTCTAGAGATAAAAAATTAGAAAATTCAGAACCCATCAAAGATCAAAATAAAGAAAAAGAATTTTTACATGAAAATAAATTTCAAAATAAAGATCAAAGCAAAACCCAAACTAAAGACAAAAATAAAGAGCAAAATAAAGAAAAACAAAAAATTATTTCTCCAAAACAAATGAAAAGTTTGAAAATTTTTTTATCATTACAATTTATAATCATTTTTTAGGCATCAGTAAATCACCACCGTCCCAGCTTCATGAAAAATTTATAAAGGAAACTCAAAATCACCCAATAAACATAAATATTTCAAATGAAAAACCTCCTATTTCAAAAATAGCTTCTCCTAAAACTAACCTA
>JFJP01037957.1_pt1 | contig 20857 bp, 15 predicted proteins | sample 431651 | NCBI WGS metagenome assembly JFJP01 (sample SAMN02602958, study PRJNA72255) | Microbial mat metagenome, whole genome shotgun sequencing project. | biome: fresh water; feature: sink hole; material: water; isolation source: purple microbial (photo- and chemosynthetic) mats found in...
TCGATACAGGGAAAGTCTGGTTTGGATTATTGCTTGCAGCCGATTGCGAATGCAGCATGATGCCGCTGTTGCGCACATTCCATGTAGCCCCACCTTTGAGCTGTTCACCGGTGAAGCGATAATCGTAGCGAATTTTATAATATGAATACGGATTTTTATAATACATATGTCCGAATGAATTATTGAATTCAGTGTACTTATCGTACATAATCCTTATCATGCCATCCTCAACCCTGAATGTCTCATTATAGTTATCATTTACCGGATGCCCTGTGATCTTTATGTCCCAGCCGGAGAGATCTTTTCCGTTAAAGAGAGGAATCCACTCCTCAGATTTATCCTGGGCATTCGTTGCTGGTAGTGCGAGAAGCGAGAAAAGGATCGGGAAAATCAACAGTTTTTTCATGTGGTTTGGTCTTAAATATTTAAAAATCAACTACAAATCAGGTGTCATGAATGTGAGGATGAAGATACTAAATGTAAATTTGTTTTATATATTTGATTTTATAACTTTATAAACCTATAAACCTGAGTAGTTTATTAATTAACTCAAATCTAATATTTATAATATGAAAACATCAAGGAGAGACTTCGTTAAAACCAGTGCTCTGGTAGCATTGGGAGCAGCTCTTTTGCCTGCTTCTGCCTGTTCCTCAGAAAAGAAGAGATACGTCGGTGTTCAGTTATACTCTATACGCGACGAAATGGCAAAGGATCCGTTAGGCTCGCTGACACAGCTGGCAAAAATGGGTTATGTTTATGTTGAACATGCTAATTATGTAGATCGCAAGTTCTATGGATATAGTGCAACTGAGTTTAAAAAGGTTCTTGATGATCTTGGACTAAAGATGATAAGTGGTCATACCGTAATGGGTAGTGAGCACTGGGATGCTGCGAAGAAAGATTTTTCTGACAGCTGGAAATATACAATTGAAGATGCAGGCATTCTTGGACAGAAATATGTTACCAGTCCATGGATGGATGAAAGCATGAGAACAACTTATGACGGTTTCAGAAGTTATATGGATGTATATAATAAGTGCGGTGAATTATGTCAGACCAAGGGGATGAAGTTTGCTTATCATAATCACGATTTTGAGTTCAGCGAAAAACTGAACAATGAAAAGATATTTGATATAATGATGAAGAGCATTAATCCGGAACTTGTTGTTATTCAGCTGGATATTGGTAATTTATATAATGGAGGAGCAGTTGCCCTTGATGTAGTGAATCAGTACCCCGGACGATTTGAGAATATCCATGTAAAGGATATGATCAAATCTGCTGAAGGTACTGAAGGTTATGAAAGCACAATAATTGGTCAGGGTATTGTGAATGCCAGAGAAGTTGTGGACCTGTTGACCAAAATTGGCGGAACAACCTGCTATATTATAGAACAGGAGTCATACCAGGGGAAAACACCTATGGAGTGTGTAAAAATGGATCTTGATATTATGAAGAGCTGGGGTTACGTATAGGTACGTTTTAGCAATAAATAATAAAGGCTATCCGGTATTGCGGATAGCCTTTTTTAGTAAGATTGGTTTAACTATTTTTCGTAAGTATAACCCTTAATCTGAGCTGCGTTGAATGTAGTCATCTGCTTGGCTACCATTTTCTCGTAGATCATTCCGTTGGTACCGAAAAGTACTGATTTTGCATCATATCCAAGGATACGAAGGTAGGCAGCAAGTGCAGCACTTGTTTGTCCTGTATAGCAATATAATGCTATTGGTTTGTCAATTGGCAGGGTTTTGAGATCAGCTGCAAGCTTGATGGTTTCTTTCGGAGTATACTGAACAGCTCCGGGGATATGTCCGGGATCAGCATACTGTGCAGCAGGCCAGTAATTAACAATATAGTAGCCGGTCAGGTTGCCAAAAAGAGTAGCAGAAGTCACAGAAGCAGGGGTGAATCCTTCGGTAAGAACTGCTGATATTCTTGATTTGAGGATATCGAGTCCTGTGGTTTTACCGGTTGCCAGAACCGGAAGAGTTCCCTGAGCAGGTTTCTCGGTTGCTGTTGTAGTAAACAGTGCCTGATAAGTGTTTCCGGCAGCAATTGTTGTGTTCCATTTTCCGGCAAAATCTGCATGCCATGAGCACATTCCCCATTTCATAGCGTAAGCTTTGTCATAACCCATTAATCTAAGTATTGTTGTGGCGAAACCGGCCGTCTGTCCTGTGTAGCAAACAACAGCAACTTTTGTATAAGATGCAAGGTTAACTCCCTCAATATGTGTGAGGATGTCAGCTACAGCTACGTTTTTAGCATTCTTAATATGTCCAAGTGCAAAATCAGCTGCAGTTCTTATATCAATTATATATATCTGATTGGTTTCGTTAAGTGTCTTAACCTCGTCAGCTGCAATAATTGCAGGCATGTCAGAGTTTACATAGTCCTTTTTTAACGGGGATTCAGCCGATTCGAGGAAGGTGGCTAAAACCTCAGATTCATTTATCGGATCCGGATCCTTCTCGCAGGAAGCAATAAAAAGAGAAGTGAACAGAACCACCAGCAGAAAGTAACTTTTTTTAATCATGGTTTTTAATTTAGTTTATTTAACAATATATATTTACTTGGTTATTGATCAGATTTATTTCAATTCAGCCAATTTGCCGGGAGGCTGTTATCAACAGTAATCTTTGTTGTAGCATTCTTTTCCCAGTCGAGCAGATTGGATTTGAACAGATACAGGTTCTTATTTACTATTGTCGTTCCCTCTGTTCTCATATGGCAGTTTGAATAACATGAGCCACCTGCCGCTGACTTAGTTCTGTCGGTCCATCTGAGAATATTATGAGGTGTGGTGTAGTTATATGTAGGGAAGGCATCAAAATTTGCCATCGTTGGAACATCATAAGCAGACCATGAATCGGGTGCTGCAAGAGTTCTTCTTACCAGAGCAAATTTGAAACCTGTTTTAATATCAGGCAGTGGATTAAGAGCTATCTTGAAATCCATGTACGATGGTATCCTTGCTCCCTCAACATGAACATGGCAGCTTCCGCAGTTATTATAAACCTGAGAATGGCATACCTGGCAATCGAATGTGGTGATATGCACAGTATGATAAGTATTCTTATTAGCCATTCCTGTGTGACAATCCTGGCATTTTGGTAACTTGTCATACGCATATCTCTGCTCCACTTTTGTTCCATCGCCGTGTAATTCTGACCCGCTGTGGCATGTTGTGCACTTATACCCTTTTTTTGTTAGGTGAACATCAGGAACTGTTCCGGAGGCAACTCCCATATAAGCATGACCGCCCCTTGATGAATGACAGGAAACACATACCCCGACCATATCTGGTTCTTTTTTGAACATATGGCCATTGGCAAGTCCTCCGCCGCCTATTTTTGGACGTGAGACATGGCAGTTTCCGCATGAACCATGGCATGTGGCACAGTTTTTATTGTAACCTTCAATCTGATGTGCCGGGAGTTTATCAAATTCATCAGCTCCCGACAAACCACTTCTGATTGTTACCTTTCTTTTCTGCCCCATGCCATTATGAAGACTTGTGCTAAATTTTTCAACTATCTCAGCATGACAGACAGCACAACTCTCTTCAGGTGCTGATGAGGGGTGAGCGAGGAAAGTTCCGGAATGTGCCTTATCCTTCTCTTTTGCCTCACCATCACCATTGTGGCAGCTGGTACAACCTGCACCATAATGTCCAGATTGTTTGAACTCTTCAAATCCTGCACCACCCATATAAACCCTGTCGTAAGGCTCATAGTAAGGAGCTTCTCCACCGCATCCGCTGGCAGGGGGTTCAGCATCAGGCGAAAATACCTTTTGAAGGGTTGCATAATTTGTATGACACTCTTCACATGAACTGATTTCTTCACCCATGAAGGCCTTATGATTTTCGCAACTGACTAATAATAATACAGATGTGATTAAGGCTAATAGACTTTTTGATAATCTGAATCTCATTATATATTTTTTTATTGAATAACCGCTGACATTGCTGCAAAAATAGTCCAATTCATCTGTATTGTTAATTAATTAACAGCAGTCATGAATCCTTATCAAAAGTGATATTAAGCATCATTAATACTGATCCGGATCATAAATAAGGATGATTTTTTTGTATTTTTGAAAAAAATTGAAATTGGCTTCAGGCAATAAAACTCAGTTTTCAGGGTGTTCGATAAGTATGCATCAGTGCAGATGTTTTGAAACACTTACCAGTGATGAAATAAAACTGGTAGAAGAGAACTCCGTCCGGGTTAATTATAAAAAGGGAGAGGTGATATGTAAAAGAGGTAGTTTTGCCTCACATATTATGTACCTTGAAAGCGGATTAGCGAAAGTATATATTGAGGACGGGGTTAATACTCTGGTATTAAAGATCTTGCCCGAGAAGAATCTGCTTGGTCTGGCCTCTGTTTCAGATGAAGTAAAAACATTTGAGTACTCGGTAATGGCATATATCGATTCTGAGATAAGGCAGATAGATATAGAAATATTTAAGTATCTGCTGAAAAAGAATCCAATATTTGCCAAGGAGGTAATTGATATCCAGAGTGCCAACAGCATTCAGATCTATGGCAGGTTTTTCTGTCTTACACATAAACAGTCGTATGGAAGACTGGCAGATATTATTCTTTGTCTTTCCGAAAGAGTGTTCAAGAAAGACCAGTTTGAACTTCCTCTGTCACGAAAAGATCTCGCTGAACTATCAGGCTTAAGTTCTGAAACAGTTATCAGGATGCTCAAAGTATTCAGAGAGGAAGGACTACTGCATCTGGAAGGCAAAACCCTTAAGATTCTTGATATTGACAAGTTGAGGCATATCAGCGAAACGGGATAGCAGAATTATAAATGAAAGTCACCCGGATATTTATTTAAGTATTAATTATAAAACCATAGAAACCAATGAAATCATTTCTTTCTAAAGTATTCTTGTCCCTTACACTTACTGTTGTTTCAACAGGCCTTGTAAACAGTCAGCTTTTTGAATGGAGAGGGCCAGACAGGTCGGGTATTTATAATGAAACAGGATTATTGAAAAAATGGCCCGATGGCGGACCAAAACTTCTCTGGGAAGTATCAGGTATGGGCGACGGTTATTCTTCTGCTACTGTTACTGATGATGCCATTTATGTTACCGGCAGAAAAGATGATTCAGATGTTCTCTTCGCCCTGACCCTTGACGGAAAGGTGAAATGGGAGACTGTTTATGGCAAAGCATGGACAAAAAACCACACCGGATCAAGGTGCACGCCGACATATTTTAATGGGAATATTTTCCTTATCAGTGGCAGTGGAGATATAGTCTGTGTGGGTTCGAACGGAAAGATAAAATGGTCGAAAAATCATTATGCTTTATACGAAGGAGAACCGATTATGTTCGGGATCTCAGAATCTCCTCTTGTTGTTGACAATATGGTTATTGCTTCTCCCGGCGGAAAAAAAGCTTCAATGGCAGCTTTCAATATTAATGATGGTAAAATTATGTGGGAGACCGAACCTCTTGATGTAAGTCCTCAATATATTAACCCTAAACTTATTGAATTTGCCGGTAAAAAGATGATTGTCACAGTTATGGCAACAAATGTTTTAGCAATTAATGCAAAAGACGGCAAGTTAATATGGAAAGTTGATTATGCCGCCGAAAATGCAGGAACAGGAAGGGTAATGAAGAATCATGCAATCACCCCGATCTTTAAAGATGGCCATATTCTTATTGCCAACGGTTACAAATGGGTTGCATTGAAGCTGAAGCTTTCTGCCGATGGCAATTCCGTTGAAAAAGTATGGGAGAACAGAAATTTTGATCCTCAGCATGGGGGTGTAGTTCTTTTAGGTGATAAGATTTACGGATCAACACATCAGGCAGCACCTGTAGATAACTGGATCTGTGTAGACTGGAATACCGGCAAGACTCTCTGGACAGAAAAATGGTATGTCAGGGGATCAATTATATCAGCCGATGGAATGCTTTACCTTTATGAAGAGAAGTCAGGACATGTAGCCCTTGTTAAACCAGATCCCACAAAACTTGATATCGTCAGCGAATTTCAGATTAAAAAGGGAGAGGGTCCGTTCTGGGCTCATCCTGTAATAAGCAAAGGCCGGCTTTATATCAGGCATGGTGACTATCTGATGGTTTATCAGATAAAGCAGTAACATCAAAAGAATCTGTTAAAGAGTTTAATATTTAACAAATTTCCTTGTGTAAACTTTATCTGAAGTTCTGATCTTTATAATGTAAATTCCTGCCGGAAGTGAATTAAGATCAGATACATAAGACAGGCTATTCACATTATCTTCGCTGAGTAACTGACCCTGAATTGTATATAGGCTCACTTGTTTTATTTCAGACGGAGCAGCAATTCTAAGAAGATCATTCACCGGATTTGGATAGAGTGTCAGGTCATTGTCAGTTGTGACACTCCGGTCAGAAACCAGAAGGTCATCTGATGCAATCCAGTTTCCAGGAATACTGTTATCGAGATCGGGATCTTTCAGAAAAAGGTATCTTCCGTTTCCGTCGACATCGGGCCATGGTATGCTGTCGGAATAATGAACTTCGTCGATTACATTTCCATAACGATCAGCCAGCACAATTTTCTGTTCTTTATTTGATAAATGCCTGGTATACTGTCCGAATGGATCAGTCCCGTACTTTGCCCTGAATGCAGTTATGTTACTCGCAAGAACTAATGAGGAGTTGGATTTCATAGTCGCATAAAAAGGGAACTGGTACACAAATCCGGTTCCGCTGAAATAGATCCCTTCCATGCTGATATCCTGATCCCCGTTATTGCTTATCTCAATAAACTCCGGATCATCATTATCAGGGAAAGCAACTGAAGGATCCGGATTATACATTATTTTGGTAATGACCAGTGGCGGTACAGGAATATTTGTACATTCTGAGAAGCCCCCAAGATTAAAGTTCATCCAGTCAATCCTTGATCTGAGAAAAGTCTTGATTTTGTTGATCTGTCCCTGGTGGTCGCCAACCGACGACCATAATGCATTATCTCTTGAAGCAGCCTCACTTATTTTATCTTTAGCCTGATCAATAAAGTATTCTATATTTGAGATATTTAATGGTTGTCCGGGTTTTGTCAGCTCATTCCATCTTTTTGCCATATAACATCTGTAAAGCTCATTACGGAAGAGGTCCCTCCAGAACCTTGATCCTTCATTATTCCCGTTTGAGAACTGCCAGACATTTGTTTTGCTCCTGTCATAACCCCATATAAAAATATCATTTCCGTAGGTAAGATCGAAATCCCAAACAGGTCCTGCCCTAAGCTTTCCGTTTCTGTCTTTATGAAAAAAAGTACTGAACATATATGAATCGGCATTTGAGGCCAGCTCGCAGATAAGCATATAGTCAATAAAGGAAGGGATGTCAATATATGAGGATATTTCGCCGAGATCAGAGTTGAGGCCGTTGAAAGCAGCCGTTTCGAACAGCTGAAATTGGGTTTTTATATAATCAGACTGGGTTTTAGTGATCTCTCCCGGCTCAGGTTCTTCATGGATAAAACCAACCGATGCACCAAAAGTACTGTACATAGTCCAGGCAATAGGGTCTCCGCCCGTTGTTTTATCTGCTTTAATAATATATCCGCCTGAAAGGTTCGGGAGGGTATTGTCTGACTTACTGATACCGGTGATATCCACTCTGTTATCGTCAGCCTTAATCTTCTCCTGAAGCAGGTATAAACCCTTGTAAGTTCCATTTATTACTAATTCACAGTAGGCGGTGCGTGATGCATATTGGCCAATCATCCGTGACAGATTGTAAGAGAAGTAGTCGCGCATCAGTGAAGGATCGAAAACCATTCCGTTCAGGATCCAGTCATTTTCCGAAGGCATGCCCAGCAGGCTTACATTATTATTTGTTTTGTTGTCGTCCTTAAGTGTGGAGAAACCATACTGCTTCTTTGGCCGCGTCTGAGTAGATGAACCCCTTAACTCAATTTCAATTTTCCCGTTATAATTTAGAAATGCAGGCTTGTCCTGATCTGTCAGAAAGTTCCTTTCCCCGTTTCCCCTGTCAATAATCTTCATTGAAGCGATTATTCTTGGATTATCAACTATTGTAGTATTACCCGGAGTATTAATTAATACTATTGGAAGGTTGCTGTCAGTGAACTCCTGCGCACGGGAATAAATATTTAGAATAGTCAGTAGAAATAATATGATTGCGGAGTGTTTCATCATTACCTTTTCCGGTTTATAAAAGTAGTACATCTTTCGTTCCCGGCAATTGTTTTCAACAGATTGAATACCCGTAATCAGTTATCTGAACAGTGATTATATTTTCCCATCTTTATTATCTTTGTATAAGAAGGTTACTTACTGACAGGTACTCTTTTTACAATTAAACTGATAATAAACATCACTGTTGCGATGATAAGGAGTTACATTCTTTTAAGTACACTGATAATAAATGCCTTCGTTATTGTCTCCTGTAAAAAGAACGCAGATGATCTGAAACCCTCTGTTAATATCAATGGTATACTTGAGGTACCTGAGGATATAACCGGGTCGACAGCAGATGTAAGTGTATATCTGTCAGTCTCATATGAAAAAGAGGTAAGTCTTGACTATTCTACTTCAGACAGCACTGCAGTTGCAGGTAAAGATTACGTTGCAGTCAGTTCAGGGCAGTTGGTATTTCAGCCCGGCGAAGTAGTAAAGACAATAAAAATCAATATTTTACCTGACACTTCACAGAAGCAGGATGTTGTCTTCAAGATTGTATTCAGAAATCCTGTAAACTGTAATCTCTCAGGTAGTAGTCTGAAAGTCAAAATTTTAAATACAGATTACTCCCGGCTTGTCTGGAGTGATGAATTCACTGCAGGAGAGCTGAATACATCATTCTGGAATTATGAACTGGGAGGCGGAGGCTGGGGCAACAAAGAGCTTCAGGTATATACCAGTTCTATAGATAATGTGCATATCGACAGTGGTTATTTGCATATTTCAGCCCTTAGTCCTGTATTTTCATCATATACATCCGGAAGGATAACAACAAAGGGCAAGAAGGAATTTACTTATTTCAGGGTTGATATACGTGCCAAAGTGCCTGAAGGACAGGGAGTGTGGCCTGCGCTGTGGGCTCTGGGCGGTAATATCTCAACGGTTAACTGGCCAAAATGCGGGGAAATTGATATAATGGAACTTTTAGGACATGCACCGGCAACTACATATGGCACAGTACACTGGGATGCAAATGGCCATCAGTCAAAAGGCAGTAGTTATTCTCTTCCTTCAGGTAAATTCAGCAGCGGGTTTCATCTTTTTAGCCTGATCTGGACCCCCGGAAGGTTTAAATGGCTAGTTGACAATAAAGAATATTATAGTCTGAGCAGAACTGAGATCAGTGGTTTTCCTTTTGATCTTCCTGAGTTCTTTATCTTTAATGTTGCTGTTGGAGGAAACTGGCCCGGATCGCCTGACCAGACTACAAAATTCCCTCAGCATCTGATCGTTGATTACATAAGGGTTTATCAATAAAACTGAATTACAATGAAGAAGAACCTTTTTCTCATTATTGCAGCAATATTACTTATTGCTGAAGCACCGGTTTCTGCCCAGAGCAAAATAGCTCTTACTGATAAGGCACAGATACTGACAGGAGATACCGAATCCCTTCTAAATCAACGGCTTCAGGCTGATTCATTAGAGCTCACTTCAATGATTGATACCAGAAAAAGATGCGATTATTGGTTCTTAACACTTTCGATGAAAGGGGATGAATTATTAATGTCTGTGACGGATTGCAATGATAAACCAGCAGGTTCAAAAAACATGGGGTCTAAAATATTAACAGCCAATGATTCGGAGAAGGCACTTCTTCTCTATTTTGCATTGTCTGAAATACTTAAGAGTCCTTATAAAAATACTGTTGATCCTGCAACTGAACCCGAAAGGAGTGTTTCCACGGGATCTGCTGACATATCAGCAACTCAAACAGATCCAGGGCAGCACAAGACCCGCTATTTCTTTTCGCCATCATCATATAATCTTGAAAAGGGGGAACTTTATTATAATTCGTTGTACTTTTTTGTACACGATGTGCAATATGGGATAAGCAATAAATTTTCGATTGGGATGGGAACCACAATAATGGGATTTCCCTTTTATCTCACTCCGAAAGTTACGATTCCGGTTGATGAAAAATCAGCATTTTCAATAGGAGATATGCTTATTATTGGAACATGGGGAACAAAATTCACCGGAAACCTCTTATATGCAACTTACACCAGGGGAGGAGATTATAATAATTTCACCATTGGAGGAGGATATCTTCACCTGGGGGATGGAGAAATAACCAATACTACTAATTCCCCTGTCATTAATTTTGCTGCACTACTGCAGATCTCCGATCACATTTACTTCATAACCGAAAACTATACTTCAATTGTAAAGACAAAACAAACAGCATCTTATAACTATTATAATCCTAATCCTCCTTTTGATTATGAATATTATGAAAAATCCTTTGAGCAGAATATGTTCTTCTTTTACGGATTGGCCGGATTTAGGTTTATTAACCGAAATAAAGATGTGAGAAGCTGGCAGATTGGACTCTCCTATCTGCTCAGATCATATGGAGAGATACCATGGATGTATAAAGCTAATTACTGGTATACCAGTGCATATAATGAAAGCAGATTCATAGCTTTTCCGGTAATCGGATATGCGAGAAAGTTCTCTGCAAAATATTAACCGGACAATAGATAGTTCGATAAATTTCAAAATATTTTTCCAACACTGTTTTTATGAGTATGTCAGAACGATTTAAAAGAGAACTGAACAAGCATATCCCGTCGGCGCAATGGATTAGGGATTATTCTCTTTCTATTTTTGGCAGCGATTCTGTCTCGGGCCTTACTCTGGCAGCATATGCAATCCCCGTCTCGCTGGCTTATGCAACACTGGCCGGACTTCCTCCCCAGTATGGTGTGTATGGCTATCTGATTGGCGGAATCTTTTATGCCATGCTTGGTACAGGCAGGCAGCTTGCTGTCGGACCCACTTCTGCAATTTCCATGCTTATCGGTGTAACTCTTGCAGACCTGGCTCAGGGAGATGTACAGCGCTGGATTGACCTGGCGTCTTTATCGGCCTTTATTTTTGCCGGGATGAGCATTCTTGCTTACATTCTGCGACTTAGCAGTATAATAAATTTTATAAGTGAAATAGTGCTTATTGGTTTCAAGGCAGGGGCAGCTATTGCAATCGGACTGACGCAGCTTCCAAAGCTTTTTGGTGTTCCGGGAGGTGGCGAAGGTTCGATTGAACGTGCGTCAATTCTGTTCAGTCAGTTATCAGCGACAAATATTGTTGTGCTGATATTTGGAGTAGTTGCAATTATATTATTGATTGGAGGGGAAAAATTTCTTCCGGGTAAACCTGTTGCTATAATCATTGTAGCTATTTCTGTTCTGATAATTACGTTCACCCCGCTTGCTTCTATGGGCTTCAAAACGGTAGGGATCATCCCAAGCGGATTACCTCAATTGCATATGCCATCTTTAAATCTGGAAGATATTGGGAAAATAATACCCCTTGCATTTGCTTGTTTTCTTCTGGCATATATTGAGAGTGTTTCTGCTGCTAAAACTCTTGCCCAGAAAAACGGGTATGAGATCGATGCCAGGCAGGAACTTCTGGCCCTGGGAGTAGCTAATCTGGCAACATCTTTAGGGCACGGATATCCGGTAAGCGGTGGATTATCACAATCGGCGGTGAATGAAAAGGCTGGTGCAAAAACACCTGTTTCACTTGTTGTTGCCTCATTAAGCATAGCTGTCTGCCTCATGTTTCTTACAGGATTACTTAAAAACCTTCCAACAGTTATACTTGCTGCCATAGTACTGGTAGCAATTAAAGGACTATTCGATCTAAAATCGATGAAGAGGTTATACAAGGTTAACCGCTTCGATCTTGCTATTGCACTAATTGCATTAATCAGTGTAATTATTTTCGGTATTTTGCATGGCGTACTTATAGCAGCATTGTTCTCTCTGATCCTGATTATAAGGAATGTTTCAAGCCCTCATGTGGCATTTCTTGGCCGGATTCCGGGAACCAACCGGTACACCGACATAAAGCGCCATCCTGATAATGAACTGATTCCGGGAGCTCTGATATTCAGGGTGGAATCAACTCTGGTTTATTTCAATGTTGCAACAATTTACAATACTGTATGGGCTAAAGTTAAGTCTATGGATTCATCTTTGAAAGTTGTAATCTTCGATCTTAGCACTTCTGCAACAGTAGACTCCAGTGGTGCCCGTCTTATAAAACGTCTGTATGAAAATCTGAAGGCCAGAAATATTGAATTTAAAGTTGCTGAAGCTCATTCAGGAGTACGTGACATTCTAAGAGTAGAAGAAATTGAACATTTACTGGGTCATGTAAGCCGCAGGGATACTCTGCATGAAATAATTGTAACATCGATTGGTGAGAGGGAACCCGACATAAAAAAGCCTGCGGTAAAACCAAAATCATTGCTTACTCCTGAGATTGTTGCTCAGATTGTTTTAGGGAATAACTATTTCACACAAACTCATCCCAAAGAGTATTTCGAAAGTTTCGAATATGAGCAGAAACCATACATTACACTTGTAACATGCTGCGACTCAAGGGTTCCGCTTAACTCCCTGTTGCCTGACACTTCCAATAAGGTTTTCTCAATTCAGAATATCGGCAACCAGATTCTATCTACGGAGGGATCTGTTGATTATGGCATATATCATCTGAAAACGCCATTGCTATTCTTCCTGGGTCATTCCGACTGCGGGGCAATTAAGGCTTATCTGAAAGGCTTTGAACAGGAAACATATAACATAAAACACGAGCTTGACTTTCTTCAGCCGAGTATAAAAGAGCTTGAGACAAATAAGGATTTTGAAAAGCTTCATTCCCATGTTGTTGAGAAGAACCTCGATTATCAGGTTAATATAGCCTGTAAGAAATATAAGGACCTTGTGCAATCAGGACAACTTACTGTTATAGCCGGATATTACGATTTCAAGGGAGAATTTGGCAAAGGTATGGGCGACATAGTAATTGTAAATGTGAATAAGCATAAGTCGGTTGAAGAATTACATGCCCTGCCAATATTTGAAATGCTTTCAAATGCGCAGAAAGAGTTGCATATTGGCAGGCTGCCGGGCTGATAAGTATAAGTGTACACACTAAACTTATTATTGTGTCAATGCCTGTCTCATAACAGGAGGTTCCTTTCCGGAATGTACAGAAAGTATTCTTCCAAATGTCTCCTTTGCAGCATTAATTAACTCAGAGTAAGGACGATCTGTAACATCAACGAATCCGATATTATAGTTTTCCCCGTCATTGCGTCCTGTTGCCGGTTGATCCATCCACTGGAACCAGTGTGTCCCGATAATTGCAGGATGTGCTGCTGCATTTTCAACATAGTAGCGGTACGCAACCCCTCTTTCTTCCTGGCTTATGGTCTGTGCCAGTCCGGGTGCCAGTCCGCGGGCAGGTACCCCGAAATGAAACTCCCCTATTACCATTGGGAGTCCGGTAATGTCATAGATCCTTTTGATCATGCCCGGATTAAGAGAATATCCGTAATGATTAAAACTGAATACATCAAATCCTTTTGAGGCTGTAATTATAGCGTCAGGAGCAGAACCACCAAACCGCAGTCCGAGATTTAAGTGGTTGGGATCGTGCTTTTTAACTGCCGCATTTATAGTGCTTATAAACTTAGCATAAGTATTGTAAATGAATTCTTTACGCCGTTCAGGTGTATCTCCTTTCTCAAGAAATTTCTTCAGTTCTGTCTGCATAGGAGTAGCATCGCCCGTAAGAATAACATTTACAAGTTCAAGTTCCCTGTTCGGCCATGGAGGTTCATTACCGATGAAATATCCAAGCAGCCAGGGATCATCTCTTTTTGGAGCACATTGCCTCTGTGCCGCTTCATCAACACTCATAACCCAAACAGGGTCATAAACATCGGGCATCCCCATCTGTCCGGTTTCAATTCCCCATCCGCGAAGAGTTGCCACATATGCTTTTTTATGCTGGTTACCAAGATTAGCATCTGACCAGTTAGCGATAGTATTCAATCCCCAGTCGTCCATACGGCGAACGGTGAAATCCATCCATTTCTGATACCATTCTGTGCCGAAACGCCGATAGAGATTCCAGCTGTAAAATGAGTAGTTTGTTGCTGTGGATTGATTTGCCGGCTGGTTTGGCATTGTAAGTTCTGCAGCCGGAGGGAATGACTTGAAAATATATTCTCTTCCCTTTACACGTGAAAACTCAGAGCGGGGACCAATTCCTGTAGTACCTGTTGAGTAGAAGAGATAACCATCAGGATCGACAAACCACCAGATGCTATCGATCTTTTCCACCCTGAAAAATCCAGTTCCTTTTAACTTTTGAGCTTTGAAACCACCAAATGCAGAGAGATCAAAATTTCCTGTTTTTAAAGTTTTGTCCTCTTCATTCCATGCTGCCTGAAGGTCTTCTGCAGATTTGGCCTTGCCATCCCATTCAGCAGGGATCCATTGTCCGAATTCATCCACAAGCGGATAGGGGCCGAAGACTGTATCCATAGCGTTCATTGTCAGCTGCACATTTCTGATTTCGAGAGTCGGATTACCGATTGGAAGTCTCATTGAGACTCCTATAGAATCGACATTATTTATCGACCCTACCTGACTGGAGAACCCTATCCAGTATCCCGGACGGGCTGTCTTTCCGATTGCGGCCATGTCCATTCCTTTGGTATTCCTCTTCTGAAAATGAACCAAAGGAATTGAAGCCCTTACCCATACACCCTGAAAAGGCTGAATAGTAACTCTTCGTACCCCGGATGAGTCGTAAACCCTAAGGTCAAATCGCTGTGTTGTAGAGGACTTTAGTTCGAAAGTCAGGAATTCAGATGCTGACCAGTCAGCAGGGATCTCTCGATTCAATTGACTGACTGACCATTTTGTTTCAGATGTTTTACTGGTGAAGTTTACAGCAAAAGATTCCTGTTTTGAATTGCAGCCAGTAAGGAGCAAGATCGACAGGAACGGGAATAACAGGAGAATATTTTTCATAACACGAATGATTTATCTTATGCAATTTATTGATTAATCAGTAACTTTACTATCACCAATTAAAAATATATGATATGAAATTACAATCATCGCGGAGAAAATTCATCCGGAATCTGGGAGGTACTGCAGTACTTTTATCAGCAGGACCATTGTCTGGCTTTGGGTCGGACAGAAAAAATGAAGAACGTGTTCTCAGCTATAATCAGAAGGTCTCTTCTGTTGATAAGATAAGGATTGCCGGAATAGGCATGGGAATTATGGGTAATCAGGATGTTGATACCGCGTTGAAAGTTCCGGGGACAGAATTAGTTGCAGCCTGCGACCTCTATTCGGGAAGACTCGAAAGAGTAAAAGAGAAATACGGTAAGGATATTTTTACAACAAAAGACTACAGGGAGATTCTCAACAGAAAGGATATTGATGCCGTAATTATCTCAACCAGTGATAACTGGCATGCAAGGATAGCAATTGATGCCATGAATGCCGGTAAATCAGTCTATTGTGAGAAGCCTATGGTACATAGACTAAGTGAAGGGCTTGAAGTAATTGCTACCCGTGATAAAACAAAAAAGATAATGCAGGTGGGAAGCCAGAGGGTAAGTGGCATAATTTATCAGAAAGCCAAAGAACTCTACAAATCTGGAATAATAGGGCAACTGAACTGTATTGAGGCTTCATTCGACAGGCAGGATGCTCTTGGAGCATGGCAGTACACAATGCCTACTGACGGATCGCCACAGACTGTTGACTGGGACAGGTATATTGCAGGAACACCCAAAACTCCTTACGACGCCAAAAAGTTCTTCTGGTGGAGAAATTACCGCGATTTTGGAACAGGGGTTTCAGGTGATTTGTTTGTCCATCTGTTATCCGGAATTCATGTCATGACAGATTCAAAGGGACCTGAGAAGATCTTCGCTTCGGGTCAGATTGCTTACTGGAAAGACGGGCGCGATGTTCCGGATATAATGGTAGCCATTATGCATTATCCTGAATCTAAGGAACATCCTGCATTCGAAGTTATGTTGAGAGTGAATTTTGTAAGCGGAAACGGCGATAAGGGTTTAACGCGGTTTATTGGCAGCGAAGGCGTTATTGAGATGACTGATAACGGATTTAATATTACAAATAGCATAATGTCGAAAGCGCCGGGAATCGGAGGGTGGGATGCATTGGATACTTATCCGAAAGCCATGCAGCAGGAACTGTTGAAAAGGTACAATGAGAAATATACAAAAGAACAACAGACTCGACCTGTTAAACCCGGAACCAAATATACAGCTCCTGAAGGGCATGATGAGCATTTTGAGCATTTCAAAAATTTCTTCGAAGGAGTAAGAACAGGAAATCCTGTTGTTGAAGATCCGGTATTCGGATTCAGGGCCTGCGCACCTTGTCTGGCTTGTAACGACAGCTACTTCCAGAAGAAGATCATCAACTGGGATCCGGTGAATATGAAAGTTATATAGGGTTTTTAAACCACGGAGTGGCACTGAGGAATCACGGAGTTTCACGGAGTAAAAACTTTGAAAAGTCTATAACTCCGTGAATTACCCCGTGTAACTCTGTGTTACTCCGTGGTAAATTCTTTATTTATTATAAGGAATACAAACCTTGTTTAATAGAGCGATGGTTGCTTTGATACCTTCGTCTTCGCTTAATTTATTTCCCTCATATTCAACATCAATATAGCCGCTGTACTTTGAGTCGGATATAATCTGCATCATCCTTACAAAATCCACTCTTGTCTCATTTCCTTCTGCATCAAAATCAAGGGTCTTACCGCTGACACCCTTGGCATAGGGCATTAATTCTTTTGTTCCGGCATAACGGTCATACTCATAAAAGTTACCAAGATCGGGCAATGTTCCGCAATTTGGTCTGTTTACTTCCCTCATTACTTCTGCCAGCCATTTTCCTATTGAAGAATTGCCACCATGATTTTCTACAATCACATTGATATTATATTTGGCTGCATAATCAGAAAGTTTTGTAAGTCCATCAATAGCAGCAGCCTGCATCTGTCCCATTGTTCCTCTGCCGGCAGCATTAACTCGTATTGAATGACATCCAAGGAATTGAGCTGCCTTAACCCATTTATAATGATTCTCCACAGCTTTTTGTCTGGCAGCAGCGGAAGTGTCAGCAAGATTACCTTCACCGTCTACCATTATTAAAAGGCTTTTAACACCATACTTTGTACACTCATCTTTCAGCTTTGTAAGATATTCAGTATCTTCTGCATATGCTTTGAAGAAAGTAGAAACGTACTCCACAGCATCAAGTCCGTATACAGTTTTGGTAATCCTGGGGAAATCCATATTTGTTATTTCTTTCTTGCTCAAAGCGCGGTGAAGCGACCATTCAGCAAGTGAGATCTTAAATCGTGGTTCCTGCCCCGATGTAGTCAGAGTGGAAAGTCCTGCAAGCAGGATAGCAAATGAGAACAGTTTGATTTTCATGTCAGTAATATTTCTGGTTAGTAGAATGTTCAGGATTCTAAAATAGGTTAATAATCTTGAATTTCAATTTTAACTTAAGCTGTTCGGGTTATCTTTTGAAGTATTAATTATTTAAATAATTTGGGAGTAAAAGTATTCAGGTAAATTCTCCAGTTTGCCCATGTATGACCACCGGGCGTAATAAAAAATGTATGTTCAAGCCCGTTCTTTGTCAGAGTGGCATCTAGTGTCAGGGCAGATGTTAAGAGTCCGTCAGCACCCCCGCATGCCAGAAAGTATAGTTTGTAACCAGCCTTTTTAAGTGCCTTAAAATCGGCGTCATATTTAGCTTTGTTTTCGTCGGTAAGACGAATTCCGTTACTAAGTGGACATATATACTGAAAGAACCCGGGATACAGATTTGTACATGAGATAGTATGTCCGGCACCCATTGATAAACCTGCTATTGCCCGTGAAGCTGGTGAGGCGATAACCCTGAAATTTTTCTCAACATGTGGTACAATATCTTTCACGATACTGTTTACATAGGAGTTTGCAAAAGCCGGGTCAGATCTGTCAAATGGTTTTTCAGGCAGCATTAAGGTTCTTGCAGCAGCCTGTGTAGGATTACCGTTAGGCATAACAACCAGCATTGGAACTGCAAGTTTTTTCTCAATAAGGTTATCAAGTATCTGACAGGTACGTCCCATTGTGCTCCAGGCATCCTCATCACCGCCTGCACCATGCAGAAGATACAGCACAGGGTATTTTGTTTTACCGGTTTCATAACCGTAAGGAGTATAGACGAACATACGACGGGTCATGCCGAGTGTTGGTGATTCGTACCAAACCTGCGACAGGTTGCCCCTTTGTTTTGCTTCAAAATAGTTAGCTGTCAGTTCTCCGGGAATGAGTAAAACACTAAGGTATCTTGTTCCGTCTCTTTGGGTGAAGATATTTAACGGATCGTTTACGCTTAATCCATCAACAATAAAACTGTATGTGTACAATTCAGGTGCAGGTTTTCGAATACTAACCGACCAGACTCCGTTTCTGTCTTTTACCATATCGGTTGCTGAACCCATATTAGCAGACCAGGATCCAGCCAGTTTAACACTTGCTGCATATGGGGCTGAGATCTTGAAAACAACTTCATTTTCTCCGATATTAGGTGATACTATTGGTTGTGTTCTGGGAAAATTTGCCAGTTCCTGGGAATAAGAACCTATAAAAAGAAAGAGGCAAAACATCGAAAGTGCAATTTTTATTTTCATAAATAATCTTTTAAATCAATTAATAGAAAGTCAGGAAATTAGTACGACTACTTAAATAGTAATTGTCCAAATGTATTAAGGTAAACCCTCCAGTTAGCCCAGGTATGTCCACCCCCGGTAATAAAAAAAGTATGTTCCATGCCATTTTTTGTGAGGGCTTCATCGAGTGTTTTGTTTCCTGCAAAAGTGAAATCTTCGCTCCCGCAGCCGATCCAGTAGAGTTTATAGCCGGCCTTTTTTATTCCCTGTAATTGTGCATCGACTTCAGGTGTCACTTCTCTTATACCCGCACTTAATGGGCAGATGTAACTGAATACTCCGGGATACTGACCTGTTACAGCAGTAGTATGTCCGCCTCCCATTGAAAGTCCCGATATTGCCCTTGCTTCGGGTTTTGCGATTGCCCTGTAATTCTTTTCAACATAAGGAATTATATCCTTAACGATACTATTAATATATAAGTTTGCGAACTTAGGATCTGTGCGATCAAAAGTAGTTTCTTCAAGCATAAGTGTTTTTGCGGCTTCCTGGCCCGGGTTTCCGTTAGGCATTACGCAGATCATAGGCACTGCAAGTTTCTTTTCAATGAGGTTATCAAGTATCTGCACAGCCCTGCCCATTGTGCTCCAGGCATCTTCATCTCCGCCACCTCCATGCAGAAGGTAGAGGACCGGATAACTTTCTGTACTTGTTTCATATCCGTAGGGGGTATAAACATACATACGCCGGGTTTTGCCAATTACGGGTGAATCGTACCACACTTTTCTGAGGTTTCCGTGTTTGTTAGCCTCAAAATAGTTTAATGTAAGATCACCGGGAACAAGTAGTACACTCAGATAACGGGTACCATCTCTCTGGAGGAATATGTTGTTTACATCGTTAACTACCAATCCGTCTACAATAAAGTTGTATGTGTAAAGTTCTGCTGACGGCCTGGGAATACTTACGCTCCACACATTCAGGGAATCCTTCTTCATGTTGACTGAAGAATCAGTGCTCCTCATCCAGGAGCCATAGAGCCTTACAAGTTTGGCATCTGGTGCCAGTAATCTGAAAACTACTGTTTTCTCACCGATTTCGGGAGAAACAATTGCAGCTCTTCTGAAGTTTGTTAATTCCTGAGCCTGTAAACCCAGAAAAATGAAGAGGCATAAAACTGATAATACAAGTTTCTGTTTCATATAAGGTTATTATAGAATTTAAATCCCGGTTAAATTAAGTATTATTTTATAAGGAAATTATGCTGTTGGACACGTTCTTATTTGTGCTTTTTTTCTAGCTTCACATTGACTTTTTTTGATGCCGTTTTATCAGATAAAATGTAATGATATCATTAAATCAGTTTTTAACACAATTCAAAATGAACAGTTTATTTACCAGAAAGCCAATCAGGATGTTATTAATTAATTTCCTTCTGGTTATTTTATTTAGCGCATGTTCTTCAGAGAAGCACATGAAATTTCTTGGTGTTCCGATAGATGGCAGAACTGAACAATTTGCAAATGAACTAATTAAACTGGGATATACTGAGGTACCTTCAACAATAGAAAATCAGGTTAAACTCAAAGGAGTGTTTATCGATAAGCAATGTGAGATTGAAATCTGTGGGACTATGAAAAGTCAGGCAGCATATAAAGTAAAAGTCAATGTGCCAACAGAAAACCGTGATTCACTTGATGTTAGTTTCGGTAAAATACAAAAGTTATGTTCATCAAAATATGGAATTGGAAGGAGTGAATACAAGCAGTATAGAAATTCTGACAGGTTTCATTTTAATGAACCACGACGTATCAGGCAGTTAAATCCCGGAGACTTTACCAGATATACCACAGCTTCAGGTATTATATTTGTGGAGGTTATGACAAATTCTATTTCAATCACTTTCACAGATAAATTAAATAGTGAGATTCAGAAAATTGAAATGGATGCTGCATACATTTGAACAACCTTCAGGTAAGAGTCTCTAATCTATTTTAAATTGAGCTTACTGTTAAATTTAATACTGATTACAAAATGCTAAGAAGTTAATGGTTAGAATCTTGAAAAAAATTCTCAACTT
>JFJP01006213.1_pt1 | contig 20853 bp, 27 predicted proteins | sample 431651 | NCBI WGS metagenome assembly JFJP01 (sample SAMN02602958, study PRJNA72255) | Microbial mat metagenome, whole genome shotgun sequencing project. | biome: fresh water; feature: sink hole; material: water; isolation source: purple microbial (photo- and chemosynthetic) mats found in...
CTCTTTGGCGTTGTCGATGAGCATCACTTGATAAGCCCCTTGATCGTGATCCAGAAGGCGACAGCAGCCGCCGCCAGCACCAGAACCCACCGAATCGCGTCGCCTGCGTGGCGAGCGAACTTGAAAAGTGATTCACCCTGGCGCAGGATGCCTAAGATTTCGCTCGTCTCTGCTGTGTTCTTAACTAAAGTGCCCGCATTGGATGAGATCGTTATCTCCATCCTGCTCATACGTTCAGACCCTTCTGCAAGGCGAGCCTCAAACCGCACAAGCTGGTCATGGGTCTCACTGATGCGTGCGTCAATCTCGCTGATTTCGCGCCGGTACTTGCACACCGCGTCCTCCATGACCTTGATGTCCTCACACCCTCCAGGGCACGCCTCCGTAGCATCGTGCGGGTGCGGAATTATTGTGATTGGCGGTGTCATATGCCTCCATAAGAAACTGTGGAGACCGGGCGGCGAATCCGGTTCTGTTCAATCCTGGCCCGAGCGCAGTAAGCGTCGTGCAGGCCACGGTAGCGGTCACTGGCACCTTTGTCGAAGGTCTCAGCGTCTTGGACGCTGTATGCCCGGTGCTTCACCCAGTACAGGAGGGGCTTCTGGTGTTGCCCAGGGATTTCGAAGTCGTCGCCCGCTTCTACCGTGGCAGGTAGCCGGAAGGTGCGCAGCTCGATGGTCATGGCTTCGTTCGGAATGGGCCACGAGCGCAGCATGCCCTCGTCCAGGCCAGAGATCAGCGCCTTGGTGGTGCCGACTGTGCCGTCGAACTTCATGCTGTTCTCAGCCATCTTCTCGACGGCGATGATGGGCATCTCGTTGCCGGTGCTCTGCACGATGGCATCGCGGAGCTTCAGAATCTTGTCGTCGAAGGCATACCACTGCGTCCCGTCAGCCAGGATGGATATCTTGAAGCTGCGGGAGTCGGCGATGCCATTGGTGTCCCGGCAGAACTGCTTCTGGGCGTCGTCGATATACCCGTAGGCCAGGGCGTCGCTCCAGAGGTACGGCTGCTCAAGGTCAAAGACCTCGGAGCGAAACTGTGCAAGCAGTTCTGTGGTTGTCATTACGCAGCCTTGCCAGCCTGGAAGGCTTGCCAGAGAGCGTCGCGCTCTTTGCCGTCAAGCGTCCAGCCCAGTTCTTTGGACATGACAGCAACGTGGGGGGCACCGGTGCCAGCGAAGTCACCGCGCTTATTGCGCAGGATCAGCTTCTCGAAGGCAGCTTCCACAGCAGCTTGGCGCTCTGCGGAGATAGTCGGCTCCTTGACTGAGCCATCGTCTGCAGGCTCGGGGATTTCCACGGTCGGCAGGATGCCGTTCTGGACCAGCTCGGCGTGCATCTGGTCGGGGGCATAGGTGGCCACGCCCTTGGGGAAGAAGACTGATCGGCCGGATTTGGAGGCGACAGTGATGTCGCGTTGGGAGATGTATTCCATGGTGGGTGCTTTGGGTTAAGTTAGGTGGAAAAAAGAACGGGGCCCTGGGCCCCGTTCAAACCCCGCTGTTTAAGCGATTTGCACTTCCGAGGTGCGGCCGTCAATCGTGTACTGGACACGGATGCGGACCTTGCCTGCGGAGGCGGTGGCAGCCATGCCGGCGACGGTCATGCGGATGTTCTGGCCGGCGTTGCACAGCAACGGAGCGGTCAGAGTCAGCGCAGTGCGGGCACCAGCCACGGCGGCATCAAGGTCATAAGCCGAGATGAGCGCAGAGGTGGAGCCGGCGATACCGACGTTGAGGGTGGCACCAGCGCCGATACCGACAAACGCGGTCTCGACGATCAGCTCGCCACCAGTAATGACAGCACCGACGGGCATGGGGATGCAGTCGAAGGTGAAGCCAGTGCCGGAGGTCAGGCCGGGTTCCGTAGCGCCAGTGATGGGATCAACAGCGGTTTGGGTACCGGTGTTGGTCACGGCAGCGCCGAAGGTCTTCTTGACTTGGTCCAGGGTGTCCTGCACGTACTCGTTATGAGCGAGTGCGAACTCCTGAGCCAGAGGGTATTGCGCAGAGCGCGAAGCTACACGTTTCATGGTAAATCTTCCTTAGATGTTAGATTACTGGGCCACGTAGCACGACACTACGCCGAAGTCTTCAACAGCGTTGCCTTCGTAGATGTTGCCGAACTTGGGCTTCAGGAAGCCAAGAATCTTGCCGATGGCAATCGCTTGGCTGTTACGCGCACCGCAGAACAGAACCTGGCAACCGTGGATCGCGCCACCGGCACCGTACTTGCCGGAGGTAAGGCCGGAGGTGTTGGGCACATGGCGGAACTCATGCAGGTAGATGCCGTCGATCTTGACCGTGTCACCGCTGAAGAGCTTGTCATTGGTGCCACTGTTCTGGCTGTAACGCAAGTTGGCGTTGTAGTCAGGGTCTTGTTTCAGCTTGGCCATCGCCTGCGGGGTCAGGAACGCATGAAACGTCTCTTGGCCGCCATCACCACCCGTACCACGGATGTAGCGGTCCTTGCAGTAGGCTTTCAGCTGCACGAACATCTTCCAGCCTGGGAAGTCGGTGGCCAACACGTCAGCGGAGGTGTTGCCGCCAGTCAAGCTGGTCTTCAACACGCCATTGAACTGGTCCCAGCGGCACATGCGGCGGATAGAAGGCACGGACACGTCAGCAGCGAACTCCAGATACTGGAGGTCAGAGCCAACACGGGTCTGGCCGTTGGGCTTGTACTTGTATTCGAGGCCAGCGAGCGTCTGGAACGCCATCTGGTCGATACGGTCAGCGAGCCAGTAGCTCAGCACGTTCTTGCTGTTGTTGCGGAAGCCGACGATCGACTTCTGGTCGGCCATTTTACCTTCGTGACGGTTGGCGTGGCGCAGCTGGTCGATGCGGATCACTTGCTCGAAGGTTTGCATGCCTTCTTCGTTACCGACCAAGGTACGGTCACCGGCCACACCGTCGCCTTGCAAGTCAGCAAGCAACGTGATGACAGCGCGTGCGCCTTTTTCGGAGGTCTTCAAGTCCGTGATGTGCTGGATCATCGAGTTGGTGCCCGAACCCAGGAACTTGTTGATGAATGATTGGTTGCGAGCGTTTTTCCACAGGTCCATGGACCAGATGGTTTTTTCTTCGTTGGTCAACAGACCAAAATTGGTTAATGCCATGATGGGCATCCTTTCGTAGAGACATGAGAAACACACAGCCTTGCGGGCCCCGTGTCGTATGTCGCTACGACTAGCGAACTGGAGGTGTTGTCGTAACCTGCCTTGAACCGATAGCGCGATTCTATCGCATTTCTAAATTAGATATTAGATGAGCGAAGATATTTATGGCAGGGCCATCAAGGTTTTAATGTCGGAGACGTGGCGGTCACAAGTTGATGCCAGTTCCGAATATTTCTCGCTGATGTCAGTGAGTATGACTCCGAGGGCAGCGCTTGTGTCAGCGCAGGTTTCGGGAGCAGTTCGGGCGGTCTGCACGGCACGACTGAGGGCGCTGCGCAGGCCGTCAGCAGCAGACTTACTGGTAGCAGCATCAGCACGAAGCTGGCCTTCACGCACGCGTGCGTCATTCTGCGCAGTGAGCACTTGTAGGCTTCTTGCCTGCTCCAGGCGAGATATTTCTTGTTCTTGAGCTCTCTGCTGGGTGAGACGATCGTTTTCATTGGCTTCCATTCGTAGGTCTTGAATTTTCCACGCTGAGCCGAAACCCAGAGCTGCGGCAATGGCCGCGCTGAGCAGCAGGGGGTTCATTGGGTTTGATCCTTAAGCGCTTGCATCAGATTTGCGGCGATGTTCTGCATCATGTAGGCCTCAAATTCCTTGCTGGGGCTGTCCTCGCCAATGATCCGCATGACGTGCTGCTTGATGTGCGTTGCCTCGTGCACGAGCAGACCAGCCACCTCGATAGGGTCAGCGCCTTCCCAGCCCTTCAGGGTGACGATGAATGATGTCTTTCCGTTGTTCTCAAACTCGTAACACGTCGCGTTTGATGTCGGGCTCGCGGTGTAGTCCAGTTTGCCCTTTATCCCCAGGCGCTTAAGCTCGCGTTTGAACAGCTTGGGCGTTGTCACCAGGCAGTAATGCGGGCCACGGAATAGGGCCCGGTCGCACCAGTTGAATTTAGGCTGCTTCACTGGTTGCCCTCGGTGTGGGCTGATCACCCTCAGCGCTGTCGCCGCCCAGGGCCAGGTCAATGTCCTCCTGGTCGTGGGCCAGAGACTCCTGACGGCGCTTTTTCAGGAGCGCTTCGAGCTGCTCGGACAGCGTATGGGGGTGGTCGTTCATCTTTAGCTCAGGTTGTCGCCGCGCATCTTGCTCAGATCAGCCTCAGATATGGTGGCAAATTCCTTCTGGCTCATGTTCATGACCGCTGCGGCATTTAGCTTCCCGCCGCCCAGCTTGTCACTGTCTATCCCGCTACGGGCGAGGCTCGGAGGTGTCTTGGCCAGGGCCTTCGCCATCTTGTCTGCAGCGCCTGCCTTGCGCTCGGCAGCCACGTCCTTCTCGGTCACGCGGGGGGTCACGGTGGTGGCATTCTCCTGCTTGGAGGTCTCCGCGCCCAGGATCGTCTCGACTGCATCCTGCAGCGCAGCACTGGGGGTCATACCGTCGCCCTGGTTCATGCGTGACATCTTCGCCACGCGATTCATGGTGACCTCGTTGTAGTCTTCACCGTCCGGGTTCAGCACTGGGTAGGCACCCTCGATCCGGCTCAGCACGGTGTTGTAGCGAGCCCGCTCGGTGGCGCGGACCTCGGCGGCATGAATCTTCATGTCGCTCTTGGCCTCGGCCATGTCGCGCTCAGTCTTCCTGATCTGCTGCATCAGGGCGATGGCCTTCGCGCCTTCACCGTCCTGAATCAGGTCGGTGTACTCCTGCTCCATCTTGAGGATGTTGTTCTCAGCCGCTGTCAGCTCGGCGTTCATGTCGGCCAGCTGCCCGCCCTGCTGGTACCGAGCCAGCTGGCGCTCCAGCTCGGCGCGCTTCTCGCGCTCCTTGCTCAGCACAGCCTCGTGGCGGCTCAGCGGGATGCGGCTGTCCTTCTTCTTGTCGTCGTCGGGCTTGCCTTCGCCCTCGATCTCGGCTTCGAGCTCCTTGACCTTCGGGTCAGCCTTGACGGCTTCCTTCTCGGCGAGCTGGCCGTCCGGGTCATCCGGGTCAATGTCCGGGGCTTCGAGGAAGTCGCCCCGGGCGACGGGGTCAGAGCCAGAGTCACCGGGTTCAGGGGCGAGCAGGAGGTAGTGCTTGAGGTGCATGGTAGTGCTTTCTTTCTTAGAGCTAAGATTTCACGGTGGGTTGACGGGAACGGTTGGCGACGTGCGGCTGGGCCGTCGGGGGTTTCGCTGCAGCGATGGCTGCGTCTTTAGCTGCCTGGACGCGGGCGTCCATGCGCTTCTGGGCCATGTCCTGGGACTTCAGCTGAATCTCAGCGTCGAGCTTCTCTCTTTCAAGCTGGTGCTCGCGCTCAGCGAGGGACATCTTCTGCTGGGCCATCTTCTCGTCGATGCCCATCTTGTGTTCGGCGACCTGGGCCTTGACCTGGACCTCAGCCATCTTGGCCTGGCCAGCGCCGTCGTCGGGCTCGCCCTGTGCGGCGATCTGGGTGTTGACCACGGTCTCCTGGGTCTTGGCCTTCTTGAGTTCTGCGTCGGCACCTTTGTGGGTGGCCTCTGCCTCTGTCTTGGCGACCTCTGCTGTCTGGCCGCGCTGCTGGAGCTGCTTCTGGGCCTGAGCTTCTGGGCCGTTGGCCTGCTCCTGCATCTGCTTGATGATGTCCTTCTTGTTCATCAGGCGGCTGGAGTCGATGAACACAGAGTCCGGCAGCATGATGCCAGCTTCGCGCATCGCCATGGCCTGCTCGAACTGACTGTCCTCCAGTGCGTCACGGGCGGGCACAGAGCTGACCACCACGTCGTACTCACCGAGGGTGAGGTCGTTGATGATCTCCTGGTACGGGCTCTCTTCCTCGCCAGTCTCAGCCTCGGGGTTCTGCTGGTTGATGCTGAAGGTCTCAGACTCACCGGTGGCCTGGTCGTGAGTGATCGTCATCATCCGCTCTTCGGTGTAGAACTCCTGAACGAGGTCCAGGATGTTGCGGGCCATGATGAAGTCGCTGCGGGTCAGGTTGTCGAGCGGCTTGACGAGGTTCGTAGAGCCTGCCTGACGCTTAGCTTGTATAGCTTTAGCAGCCACGTCTGCTCGGTCCATGCCCTGCATCGAGTCCGATACGCCGGAGATAGTCTTGATAGATTCTTCGGCCTTATAACTAATGCGGTCGAGCCCAGACGGAACCGCATTAGGTGTAATCTTCGTGATGGCATCAGCCGGCTTTCCGTTAACTTCAATCACCAGGCCGGTCTGAGCGCCCTTCTCTTCGAGCTCCTCCGGGGTCATGTTGCTCAGTGCCCCGGCCTGCACGATGTAGCCGCTGTTCGCGGTGGTGTTCGTGATGTGCAGCTCCTGGCTGCTGACCTTGTTGAGCAGCTCCTGCGGACCCAGCAGGTTCTCCACGAGGCCGATGGTGTGGCCGTAGCGGAAGTACGGGAAGTACGGCACGATGGTGAAGTGCTTGTACGGGCTCCACTCGTCGTGCAGGACGACGTTGTCAGCCACTGTCACCCAGCGGATGCGCCGCACGAGCTTCGGGATCACCTGGAAGCCGAACTTCTCGACGAAGTACGCGATCTTGTTGCGGTCGAACTCGTCGGGCACCTGGCGCATGTCTCCGGTCTCGGGAGACAGGAAGTGCTTCTGGCGGTCCAGCATCCGAAACTGGCGCTCGATGATGCGGATGTTGCGCAGCACGTTGCTCTGGTCAAAGCCGGTGTTGTACTGGGCGGTGCGGGCCTCGCCGAAGCGGTCCCGGTTCATCTGCACGCTGTCGTAGCCGTAGGGGAAGCTGGCGTTGTCGCGGTTCCTCAGCAGCTCGGCGTCCTCCTCGTTGTAGAGCACCGCGATGTCGTCGGCGGTGACCCACTTCGTGGTCATCACCTCAGACCACTTGTCTGGGTCGTACTCATCCGCGTCGGGGTCAAGGATGACGTTTTTGCGGTTGATGTTCTCGATGCGGACCTCGCCCTGCATGGAGTCGTTGTAGTCCAGGCGCACATCAAGGAACCCACGGGAACTGATGACACCATCGGCGAACATGTCGCTGCGCTTCCAGGCCAGCTGGTTGTTGTCACTGATCTGCTTGAACACCTTGCTCAGCACGTCGGCCGTCGGCGTCGGCGCACCGGAGCGTGGCCTGAAGCTGATCTCGGCGCGGTTGTTGATCTGCTCGCCCAGCACGTTGCTGATGGTGGACAGAATCTTGTTGATCGTGAGCACTGGGCGGCGTACCCGCTCCAGCCGAGCCCGGTCCTCGACCTCCCACTGGTCCCCGGCGACGAACTTCTCGCAGCGGTCGGCCTTGGCGACGAACTTGATGTGGCCGTCGTCGCGTGCGCGGGCATAGCGGCTCCAGGTCTTGTATGAGAGTTCGGAATTGACGGGCATGACGGGTCCCTATTTAAGGAAGCGGAGCTTGTAGAGGGACTGGGCAGTCAGCTCTTCGAGCTCAGCCAGGATGTTTGTCAGTGCTTGGGAGTCAGAGTCGTCGGCAAACTCTGCCTGGACGAGTTCGAGGAAATCTTCGAGCAAAGTGATGGGGTCGTGGCGCTCGGTGCTCGCCGGTGCGGGCCAGGAGGTGATCTGTGAGCCCAGGCCCATGTAGACCTCGGCGTACTTGTCTGTGAGGGTGAGCAGCCCGTCATAAAAGTCGCTGAGCGCGACGTGTTGGGCGTAGGACTTGCTGCTCAGGTGCATCAGGTGGGCCGCTGTGCGGACGGCGAGGCACTGGACGATGAATGACTGGCAGCTCATGTCATGCGCTCATGAACGAGCCGCTGTTCTGGCCCAGTTTCAACTTTTTCACCCATGAGTCCGGCTCCTTGTACTTGATTCTTCGTGGTGGGGTGTGCCCAATGGCCATCTGCGTGGTCCAACTGACGCTGTCCACGCAGTCGTCGTGTGCGCCAGCCGGGAACCGGAGCATCTCAAGCCGACAGGTGTCATACCAACCGTCGTCTGCGCTGTTGAACGACACCATCCCCTGCTGCATCCGGCCCTGGAGAGGGCGGGCTCGTGCCAGTTTGTCCGTGATCGGCTTCAGGACCTGAATGGAGGGGTAGAAGTGGCGCTCTTTCATCCGTTTTTTGAGAAGTGATTCGAGGGCTCGGTAAATTTGGCCGTCTTCGAAGCCCAGCTGCTGGCTGGGAGTGTACCATTTCTTACTTAGATTTAAGATCGCCTCCACAATGAAGAACGCGTCTCCCGACTTGAACCTGAGCTGCTCGACGACGTGCAAAATGTCGTCCTCATCCTGCAAGATCACCGTGCCGACCGTGTAGTCGTTGGTTTTCTTCTCGCTGATGGCGAAGTCCCACGCGATAAACACGTTCGCCCGTTCGATGCGGGGTGCGGGAGCCCTGCGGAAGTACTCTTTGAGGAAATATGCCCCGTCATCGGGCACCGGATTCTGCTGGTACAGCGCTGACCAGAACCTGGGGCTGATCGTGCGCTTGATTTGAGTGAGTTTGGCAAGGTCGTAGCGCTCCGGGTGCAGCGCCTCGCCTTTGCGGCGGAGCAAACGGCCGTTTTCTGGGGGCTCGGGGACGATCAGATCAGAATCTGTGTCGAGGTACTCATCTGTCTCGGCAATGGCCGGGTACTTGACAACGACGAACTGATCGGCCTCGGGGTCTTTCATAGCCGTCTGCAGCTGACCGGCCAGGTCTGAGTCATGCCACCATGTCTGTACCAAAAGTACACCACCACCGGGGGCCAGCCGGGTGTATGCCGTGGACCCGTACCAGTCCATGAGCTTCTCGCGGGTGTCAGCGCTGTCTGCTTCCTCGGCATTCTTGAGCGGGTCGTCAATGACCAACAAGTGTGCGCCCTTGCCGGTGATGCCGCCGCCCACACCGGCGGCCACATACCCGCCCCGATGATTCCTGGCGACCGTGCGATCCAGCGCCCACTCCTCAGCACTCTGGTTGTTCGGGTCGAGGCGAATGTCGAACACCGGGTGATACACCGGGTCCTGCAGGAGCTCCTTCACCTTCTTGCTGAAGGTCATGGCGAGGGACACGTTGTACGAGCAGGCAATGATCTCGTGGTGCGGGTTCCTGCCCAGGTGCCAGGACGGGAAGCTGCGTGAGCACAGCTCTGACTTTCCTGAGCGCGGGGGCATCAGGAGCATGAGTCTGGGGGAGAGGCCTTTGGCTACGTCCTCGCTGAACTTCTCCAGGCGACGGCAGATGTCCTTGTGGACCCACCCTGCTTGATACTGGGGGTTCACCCGCTGCACGAACGGCAGCAGGGAGCGCCTTGAGACGATCCGGCTGGCGAGCTCAGCTTCTGCGGGGGTAGTCATGTGAGTTGTGCGCCCTGGCTGATGATTTTGAGCAGCTCGGCGTCTGAGAGCGAGTTCATCTTGTCGATCATGATGTTGCCGGTGATGTCCATCTTCACCTTGTGCTCGACCGGCGCGTAGTAGCCAGCCATCTTGCCCAGCTCCCGGGCTGCGGCCACCATCGTGGAGGGCTCGGCCATCAGCTTGGCCATGTCGAACGCTTCCATGTGCATGTCCATCACCGACTTGCGGGTGATCTGGGCGGCTTCCTCGTAGAGGGCCTTCTCCTGGTTGTACAGCTTCAGGATGTTTGGTGCGCGGGCCAGCCGGTATCCGATCCCGGTGTCAGCAAAGCTTGCGCGGAGCGCGGCGTTCGAAATCGTGTCGCCCTGTGCCCAGAACTTGACGAACTGTTTCTGTTTCTCAGTGAGAGGTTTGTCGGGGTCAATCTCGCTGGCGCTGGCTGCGGAGTTCATCGACTTCAGTGCTGAGCGGGCTTCAGAGACTCGCGGAGCAGCAGCGGCACCACCTTTTTTCGTAGAGCGGGTGATGGGTGTCGGCGACAAGTCGCGCCGCTTTTCGGCACGTGGGGTTGGAGTGACTTGGCGGGCGGTCATGGTAGTGGATTCTAACTTAGAGGTTAGAGGCTGAGTTGCTCGGAAATATTTTCTGAAAAATTTAGAGATTTGGTCTCGTGGGTCCCTTATACCGGGGGACGACGCGACTACCCCACTTCGGATTCGGTCTTTCAACCCACCGAAAGGAGTCTCTTGGCCCTTCGGGGCTGGTGCTCGTGGCTGTTGGTTGCTTGCGTCTCAGCGTGCGGGCTCACGCTCGTGCGCTTGTGCATCAGTGGCCATGCGCTGCTGGCGCTGTGTACCAGGCGCTGCCCTCGTGGTGCTTAGTAGCGTGTGTATCACTCGCTTCTATCTATTAGTGCAGGCAAGCCTGCCCTCATTGGCTGGTTGTGTGAGGTAGATAGGCGTGTTGTCCTGTCTCTCATCTGTATTAGGAGGCCATCATGGCTATCTCTTCAAAGATCGGTGTCGCTCTCGGTAAGACCATTGTGTTCGCAGGCGAATCAGCCTGGCGTGTGTCAGTGGCGACTGGAGGCGCGTTGGGTGAAGTGTACGAAGCAGCTTCGGACACGATCGAGCAGGACTGGAAGCTCGTTGAGACTCGTCAGGCTCTGCGGGAGCAAAAGGGAGCGGAGATGCTCGCAGCATCGAAGGCTGCAAGGAAGGCAGCGTACCTGGAAGCACAAGCGGCGTTGGCCGTGGCTGCTCCAGTGCTGGTGCCAGCACCTTCTGGTAAGCAGAAGGCTGTGGCCTGAAAAGGCCAAACACCCGGGGCGCAAGCCTTGGGTTTAAACAAACTTAAACACAAAAGGAAATATCATGAATGCAAAAGACCAAGCGGCAATGGACAAGTTCACTGCCGAGTTGAAGCTGGCGCTGGCGATCGAGTTGAAAGCAGCACTCGACCCGCACGTTGGTGTGATCACCACGTTGCAGCAAGACCTGCACAACCTGAAGACGCGGACTGCCGCGTTTGTTACCCGCGTGAATGAGCACAACAAGATGTACCGGGCCGAGATCACGGCTTTGCGTGCACAGGTTGAGGCTCTGACGCCCAAGGCCAAGGCAACGACAGTGGCAAGGATAAGCCCACAGGCTTGGGATGCAGCCATGGCAGCACTGAAGCTGCAACATCCCGGCAAGACGTTCTTTGCGCCAAGCGAAGTGCGTGGTGTGGCAGCGACTCTGGCAGCTCCAGCGAATGAGGACGAAGAAGTGTCGTTGTGAAGACACGTAGGCCACAGGTGCGCAAGCACCTTGTGGTCTTCGAACAGGTTCGAGTGTGGCTTCGCCAAGACGTAAGTCAGGACAGCCACGAGCGCCTGCGGCGAACAGCCGTGGGAGTTTTATGGGCAGTGGTATGGCCCCGACCTACCGGCTGTGCTAAACATTTAGGAGTATGAAATGGAAGTCATCAATGCAGCTGCGATCTTTGCGGCTTTGAATATGATTTGCGAGTTGATCATCATTGCGTTAGTGCCACCGCGCACTAAGCTCAGAGTGCTGGGCAACGACAAACAAATGGTCATGGTCCATTGTTTTTTGGGCGCGTTTACGGCGATAGCAAAGCAAGTATTCTTTGGGTATGTACGGGATGGCGAATACCACCGCCGTCTACTCGGCTACAAGAAAGAGGAGTTGATATGACTATCGAATGCCACTACAGCAAATGCAAATACCACTCATGCAACAGTGGCGACCCGCGTGATGAAGGGCCGTTCTGTTACGAGCCCGAGTGCTTGATGGAAGATGAAATCTACGAAGCTGCAAACATCGAAGCAGCAGAGAGCGATTCACCCAACTCACCAGACTATGAGCGCCTTTGCGAATCTATTAGCGAGCGCATGTGGACCGCGCTCAATTAGTGCGAGCAAGCTCGCCCTCTTTGTCTGTTTATTTGAGGAGGCTTCGGTCTCCTCTTTTTATTTAACTTTGAAAGAAATCAAATGGCCCAAACTCGAATTCGCAAAAGCTCGAATCACACATTCATCATGGTAAACGCCGAAGGTGTTGACGCGTACATCGTCAACGCGATGAACACGCTCATCAACGCAGACTGCTTCGTGGCTGCCGTCAGGTTGGCACGGGGCAATGCACCTCGTCTCGGACTCCGTGAAGCCAAAGACCTGGCCGACGCTATCCAGGACCAAATCAAGGGTGTCACCGTGAACTACACGGTTGAACAAGACTTGAACCTCACATCACTCTAGGAGAAACCATGACCCAACACCACCTCGCTGAGGAAGATACAGACTTCCTCGAAATGACGGCAACGTCAGAACACCCCGCCGAACTCATCGCCGACGAAGAAATCAACGAGTATGCGAACCCGCTCGTGTATCTGATTGCGCGCGAAGAAGCAGACGCGAGAGCAGACGCGATGACGCTGCGCAACGAACCGAAGAGCCTTGGCAAGCTCCGTCGTTCGAAGGTCTAAGTTAGACCCATCCTGACTACCTCGCGTGCGGGGTAGTAGGGATGCTTAGTAGTTGGTACTGAAGTCTCCACCGGAAGATCAGAGACGACGTCGTTCGATCCACGAAACGGACATTCACCCAGAGGTGCCAACCGGCCGTCTGATCCACGAAACGGATCATCCCTTAAACAAAAACTTTGAAAGACTTTATGACTACATTCACAAATACACAGCTGTCCACCATCGAACAGCCTGGGTTCTTGGGCAACGTCGATGGCAACGACGTATTCGCTGAGCCCTACGGCAACAAAGGCGAGAGCCACATCATCCTCCACAAAGGTGGCGAGATTCACAAGGGCCTCGTGGTCACAACACAGTTCCCGCACGCCTACGCGTTATTCCTCATCAGAGGTCACAACGGCTCAGTGACGATCAGCCCTGAACAGGTTGCAAAGAAGGATCGGAAACCACTCACCACGTCCACGCGTCGTGAAGTTGAGGAGGCTATCAGCCGATTCAATCTCGGCGTGCAAGCACCAGTGGCACCGGGCGAATCGACATTGGACTCAGCAGCCAACTGCATGGATATTGAAGACGTCATCAACACGCTCGACGCAAACTACCGTCTCAGCTCATACCTGAAGTTGCGCGGACACGTCAGCTACAAGGCTGCGCGCCTCGCCGGAATGTACATGGCCAAGAAGGCCAAAGAGTCCATGGACATCGAAGGTGAGTCTGGCATAGACGCGTTCAACTACGCCATGGGGCAGGTGCGTGGTGAGAAAACAGACAATTTGCTCAAAAACGAAATGGGACTCGACGCACACACTGACGAAGACATGTACGCAAGCGTCCGCGCACTGGTGCTGTATTCAAACGAGCTGAATTTCGATATTCAAGACCTCTACGATCCGACCGGCAAACTGCGGTCTGATCCGACATTCAAGAAGAATGGGGTGTTCTTCGACGAAGACGGGCGTAAGGCTTCGTGGACATCGTCCGTGAAGCTGGTTGCAAGCAAGGACACAGACGAAGCCGCTGACGAAAAGTACAGTGCCTATAGTAAGGCATACCCCGCAGAGACAAAAGCGTTGGCCGAAAAGGTTGAGGACAAAGACGCACGCAACAAACTGTTCAACGAGCGCAAAGCAGCAATGCTTGACCGCCCGAGCTGGGACTACAAGCAATACTTTGAATCAACCGATAACAAGGATTGGGCAATGACACGGGAAGAGTGGGATGAACAGCAAGGGGATGATTCAGACTTGTTCACCAAGTTTGCACCTGACATCGTCGAGCTTCTGTTGACAATAGGCAGTGGCACATGCTACTTCGATGAACTGCCAATCCGCGTACAAATCAGCGCAATAGAGAATATGCGTGGCAAGATTCCAGAAATCTTGGTTGCCGCACTCAAGAGCGTCAAGTTCACACGCGGCATCACTGACCGCAATAAAGAGGCCACTACGGTGAAAGGCCTTGTCGGCGGATTCAACAAAGCGTTCTGCGCAATGTTGAGCAGCAGCCGGTACGCGAATCACACGGAGTTCATGTACAACTTCGCGCCAGTGAAGCACTCACCCGACAACAAGCCAGTCAGTCGTCAAATGACTGCGCGCAACGAGAAGCTCGCAGTGAAGATCAAGGCAACGCGCAAGACCGAACACGTCGCTGAAGGTGATGTGTTCGACATCGTGAGCGACACGCTCTAAAGACAAGGGACAGTCAGGCAACTGGCTGTCCCTGTTCACTAAATGCTATCATTTTTTATGGGCAACGATTTGGTTTCAAACTCCCTATATAGAGTAACTACTATCCTTATTACACTATATACTTTTTCCTACTATAGTTTTAGAAGTGTAAAGTGTAATAAGTGTAATAAGTAGGGATAGAAGGCTTCAGCGACGACTTTTGACCCACACTATTACACCTGCGATTGCCTCTTTTTTAAGCAAACGCCCAAAAGGCGCTGTGTACGATCTGAAAACAGTGTTTTACCCTACTACTGGATAGATATACAGTGAAAAACACACTTAGAATTGACCCTCATTAAACAGGTAAACACCATGAAAATAACATTCCTCGAAGCCAGTGTGCCACTGACCAAGAGCTACACCAAGCTCGCTGATGGCACCATCGAGAAGAACAGCTACCCCAATGTTTGGGAAGTCAGCTCTCACGCAGAGGATGTGAGCGACCTGAAAGCACTTGAAGCTGCGATCACAAAACATGCGGCCCTCGGCAACTGCCTGTTGAAGGGCAATGTCATGCGACCATTGATCCACGAGTCACGCAAGGGCTCAACTGACAGCACTGCCACCACAGAGTTCCTGTGCCTCGACATCGACGGGATTGAACCCACGTTCACATCCACTGTGAATCGTCCCAACCCAGTCACAGGGCAACTCGAAGATGTCGCTACCACCATCAACGTCACTATCGACATCATCATGGAGTCCTTGGGACTCAAAGATGTCTCTTATATAGTGCAGTGGTCCGGCAGCATGGGCATCGGAAGCAACACACTGCGCTGCCACATCTTCATCATGCTGACCAAACCGATGAGTGCACCACTCATCAAGCAGTGGCTGATCCAGAAGAACCATGAGGTAGCCATACTGCGTGAGCATCAGGCTCTCACGAAGACCGGCAACTCACTCACCTGGGGACTGGACATCACAGCATGCCAAAGCGACAAGCTGATCTACATCGCTCCCCCGACACTGAAAGGCATCAAGAATCCACTCGGCAGAACCCCACGCATATCTCTAATATCGAAGAAAGACGCAACCTATGACATTACGGGCAAGATCAATAGCACAGATCAAAACCGGGCGCTCACGGATACTCGCGTTCTTGAGCTTAGAGATCGTGATGGGCTGCCTAAACGCAAGCTCACATACAGACACGTTGGAGGGCACGAGATACTGGCGAAACCGGGCGAATGTATTGCGACAGAAACAAAAACGGATCGTGGATTTGTCTACTTCAACCTCAACGGTGGGGACAGCTGGGCATATTTCCACCCGGAAAACAATCCGGACTATATTTTCAACTTCAAAGGGGAGCCGGTCTACCTCACGAAGGAACTCTTACCGGCCTATTGGGAGACCCTATCCCATCAGGCGTACCGCGTGGCCTCGAATGGTCTGACCTATCTGGCCTTTCTGGACAAAGCCACATCAACTTACTACAGGGGGACATATGAACCAATAGATGACATCCTTGATATCTACCCAGCCAAGAACGAATCAATGGTCAGGCAATTTGCCGATGCCAACGGACTTCGTCTGGGACCAAATATCCCAGAGTGGCACATGCAGTTCGACCCGACAAACGGTGTCCGCGTGGACTTTGATAACCGTGTTGTCAACACCTTTGAGCGCACTGCCTACATGAAGGCAGCAATGCCTGCCAGGAAAGTCACCAAGTGCCCACCCAAGATATTCAGCATCATCAGCCACATCCTGTGCAATGACCTGGAAGCCATCGAGCACTTCATGAACTGGCTGGCATGCCTGGCTCAAAACCTCGACCGGACACGCACAGCGTGGGTGTTCCAGGGTACGCAGGGATGCCTGGCAGCTGAAACAACACTCCAATTCAAACGAGGCAAACGCAACAGCGGCCGTGAGGTCACTGTCAAGCAAGCCTACGAGTTCTGGGCAGGCCAGAACAAAGGCCACAACGGTAAAGGATGGGACCTGTCAATGCCTACTTATACCAAATCAGTACGCGACGGCATGACCATCGGATACCACGAGGTGTACAAAATCGTTGAGTCCGGAATAAAACAGCTATTTGAAGTATCGACTGACGATGGGCACCGAATCCGAATTACCGCACTGCACCCATTCATGCGCCCTGATGGCTCATTCACCCCACTCAACGAGCTGAAGGTAGGCGATGAAATTGTTGTTGAAGGTGAGCCCCTCGAACACATCGCCAAACCCCAAGGACGACAGCATCGAGACACAACATATTCAATTCCATATCACATGTACGCATGGAAGCACATGATTGCTGGCAAGAACTATCAGCGCAGCCACACAGCTCGTCTAGTGGTCGAAGCTGACATGAACAACATGGGTCTGGAAGAATTCATCAACGTGCTGCGATACGACGCCCTAAAGGCTGTACAACTCAAATACCTTGGATTTGATCGAATCGTGCACCATGTAGATGGCAACCCTGAAAACGATGAGCTGTCCAATTTGGTTGTCATTGACAAGGCCAACCACGATGAGCACCACGCCAAAGAAGTAGGCCTCGGAACAATCAGTACGAGAACTACCAAAATCAGATACATAGAGGCTGGTCCTGAAGAAATGACTTACGACATCATCATGAAAGCCCCCTATCACAACTACATCGCCAACGGCGTTGCTGTTCATAACACAGGCAAGGGCATCTTGTTCGAACGCATCCTGGCTCCCCTGTTCGGGCAGACACAGACAGTGATCAAACGCTCAGCTGAGCTCAATGAGAAATGGACAGACTTCGTAGAAGGCAAGTTCATCGTCTTCATTGACGAAATTCAGACGAGTGCTCTGCACGATGAAGCTGGTGCCATTGCCAACCTGAAGTCACTGATCACAAACCCAACGGCCATGATTAGAGCAATGAACCGCAATGCCTACCCGGTGAGCAACTTCACCTGCTGGCTATTTGCAAGCAACAAAGCTGACCCAGTCAGCATCCCCAAAAATGATCGGAGATTTAATGTCGGCCCATACCAGAACACTCCGTTCCCCAAACCAACAGACGAGTGGCTCGACGGCATAGCCACCGACGAACTCCAGCAGTTCTGGTGGTACCTGATGAGCTACATCGCAGACAAGGAGCAGGCTGCGACACCACTGGATAACCAGGCGCGTGCAACCCTGATCGAACTCAGCCAAACGACCTCCGAGTCCACAGCTGAAGCAATCAAGGACGGCAACATCCAGTTCTTCATTGACCACCTGCCTACGAGCGATGCCTACAAGTCAGACAGCAAGCTGCTGACCAAGGTTGAAGCCTACAAGCGTGCGCTGCTGGACATCATGAACCGTGCCAAGCCAGGCGCTGCCCACCACATCCGTAGGGACGAAGTGTTCGCTCTGTTTGACTACACTGTGGGCGGCATGTCCCCAAGCCCAGCGACCTTCACCCGGTTCCTGGGCCACAGACAGCTGCCCATCAAGCCGATCAACATCCCAGGCTGCAAGACTGAGCGGGGGCTGTCCACAAACTGGACAGACATCGCCAACTTCCCGGCCATGGTCAAGAGCCACTTCAACGACATGACGAAAGCGAAGACACCATGAAAATTTACACCTCCCAAGTATTCGATGATGCACTCGAAACTGAACTCAGACGCCTCCTGAAAGAGCGCTATGAAGTTTGGGCCGAGTCAGCAGAAGGCATCGAGGTAATCGACAAGTCCGTACAAGTTGAGCTTGACAAAGTTACTCCGCTGATCCGCCTAGAGGAAGAAACCAAAAAACTCGTTATCTGGCTATCCCCACCAGAAAGCGACGCCTCAAAGGACATTGACTTTGAGCAACTCATTAATGAAAGCATCACTGACTTCGAAGAGGACGAACAGCTGAAGTTCATTCACGACCGACTGCAGGCTCAGGTCAAGAAGGTACGTGAGGCCATCAAGAAAAGAAAGACACCATGAAAGTAAAAGACCTGATCCAACAGCTTCGACATTGCGACCCCGAAGCAAGGGTCGTCGTTGACGGCTACGAAGGCGGCGTCGATGATGTGGACCTACCCAGGAACACAATGATCGCCCTGGACGTTTACACCGGGAGCGACATTTATGGTGCCCATAGCCAGATCAAGTACATGGCTCTCAAAACCATCACCCTCTACGAAGTGGTCAATGCTGTCTACCTACCTGGGAAACAAACTATAGACTAGCCATCTCTGATCAAAATTTTCAATCACCGCCAATCGAATACCTAAGTAAGATTCATGCCATGTCAAAACTATCCACCGAAGGGACTTACCACAAACAGAAGCCTCTTAAAAAAACATCACCACCCTGGGCCCCTAGCTGGCAGAGGGCTTATTACAAAACTGGTGATGGCGATGTCATCACAGTCAAGCGCGTGGGGTCTGATCACAGTCACCTTAAATCTTATGGGAATCTAACATGAGAATCATCGCCTACACCTACGACGCGGACGTGCACTGCCCGCACTGCGCAAAGGTGTTTGCTGAAAAGCAGCTGGCTGGTATCAAGCTGCCCGCTTACACCCTCCCTGCGCACCCAGCGCCGGGCGTTAGTAGCCTGAGCGAGATGACAGCCCGCGACACCAACGGTGTGCCAGAGTATTTTTCTGATAGCGAGGGTAATGAGGGCCACCCCGTCTTTGACATTGACGAAGACATCGACGGGGTTTTTACTCACTGCAGCGATTGCCACGAGGAGCTGACATGACAGACTGGGACGAACATTACATGAAACGAACACCCCTCATCAAACCAACCAACCTGGACCCGCTCTATCCCCACCCCTGGGGGCATTGGGAAAAAATTAACACAGACCCCTGGGACCGCTGGGCTCTCTGGTTCGGGCGCATGCTCGCAGTAGCCACGATCACATTCATGGGCATGGCATGCTGGAGCTACTTCGCATGATAACCTCGGTATTAGTGCCAGGTGTGGCATGGCCGCGCTACCAGGCTGTCTCGCAGGCTCAAAGCTGCGAAGAAAAGAAAGAGCTGGCCAAGGCCTACCGCGCAGCGCGTGCCGGTAAGCCGAGAGCAACCGCCGCTGTGTGCAGCCAGACTGCAAAGATTCTTGGCTGGGTAGCTGCTCACCCAGGGCACACAGGCAGCGAGATAGCTGAGGGCATGGGGATTCCCTGCAACCATGTCAACAAAGCCCTTGGCTACGCAGCAGAGGGAGAAAAGCTGCGCTACGAGTGGGTCACCGCAAACAGCGGCCGCCCGGCGAAGATATTCTTCACCTGGGACATTGAGTACATATGACCTACTCAGAAGCCGAGCTCGACATCCTGGGCAGGTGCTCCACGCTGCAAGAGGCCACAACGGAGCTACACCGCGCAGGATGCCAACGAACATCGAAGGCTATTGAGATTAAGTGGTATCGCCTGCGAATGCCCCAGGCATCACGCTTTACACCGCCGCCTCTTATGACGGTAGGGATGAATGCCCTATGGAGGCTGAACATTTGAAATGAGCGTCTAACCTCTTTGTTAGACATATCTTTGGAGCTTAGAAGCCATGAAGAAGATCACCCACACTCGTAAACAACAAACACGCCGCACCCGTGCATTGGCGCGATTTGCCATCAACCCCGAGCGGCTGCACGACCTCGATTACTTGGCACGTAAGGAGCAGGAGCTTGTCGCCCTTCGATCAGTCCTCGGAGCCTAAAGAAGGCCAGCTGATCGTTAATGAAAACGGCACCTTCCGTATCGCTATCAGCACTGACAAAAGCTGTGGGCAATGTGACCACTTTCATTTCGACTGCGCCGGAATCAAATGCTGTCGTTCCAAAGACAACTTCATCCTGCTCAAAGAACTCAACTACTTAACTCATAGGTTAACAAAATGAAACCTTCTGCCATCCGTAGCGTACTCCCCAAGCTCATGGCCAAACACCGGCCCGTGTTCCTCTGGGGTCCTCCTGGCTGCGGCAAGTCTGATGTCGTTCACCAGATTTCCGTAGACCTCGATATTGAACTGCGCGACGTGCGCCTGTCCCTGCTGGACCCCATCGACCTCAAGGGCTTCCCCATCGTCGATGCGGCCAAGAAGCAGATGAAGTGGCTCCCGGCCAACTTCCTGCCCACCAAGGGCAAGGGCATCTTGTTCCTGGACGAGATGAACTCAGCTCCTCAAAGCGTCCAGGCTGCAGCCTACCAGCTGGTCCTTAACCGCAAGATTGGTGACTATGAACTCCCTGATGGCTGGTCTGTCCTCGCCGCTGGCAATCGTGCTGGTGATCGCTCTGTGGTTCACGCCATGCCTGCTGCTCTGGCCAACCGGTTCGTTCACGTGGACTTTGACGTCCACTGCGACGACTGGAATCAATGGGCCATGGCCAACAACATTCACACTGACGTGCGAGCATTCATCCGTTTTCGCCCTGCCCTTCTGCACTCGTTCGACGCAAACACCAACCCGCGTGCGTTTCCCACGCCGCGCAGCTGGGCGTTCGTGAACGACATCTACAAGAACAATCTGAGCCCAGATGATGAGTTCGAGATGGTCAAGGGCACTGTGGGCGAAGGCGCAGCCGCCGAGTTCTCGGGCTTCGTGCGCCAGATCAAGGGCTTGCCGACGGTTGACCAGGTGATGTCGGACCCGGAGAACGCAAAGTTGCCAACGAACCCATCAGCTCAGTACGCCATGTGCACGGCTCTGGATGTCAAAGTCACCAAAGCAAACTTCGGGACGGTCATGAAGTACATGACACGCATGCCGGTCGAGTTCCAGACAATCTTCATGCGCAGTGCAGTTCGCCGTGATGTCAACTTGACA
>JFJP01029706.1_pt1 | contig 20838 bp, 15 predicted proteins | sample 431651 | NCBI WGS metagenome assembly JFJP01 (sample SAMN02602958, study PRJNA72255) | Microbial mat metagenome, whole genome shotgun sequencing project. | biome: fresh water; feature: sink hole; material: water; isolation source: purple microbial (photo- and chemosynthetic) mats found in...
CAGGATTCTCTTTCATCCACTCGTCCATCCACTTCAAGGCGGTGCGGCAATAGGGACATCCCCGAAGGATGAACATGCGCACAGGTTTCATATTATGTCTCCTCCCGTATCAGTCGTTCACTGGTGCGTCTTCGTCCTGGGAGCACGGACCGGTCTCTCCCGTGGACCAATGGTGCCGGCATAGGCTGATATACCTGTCATTCCCGCCCAATACAATCTGTTCGCCTTCCCGGACCACGCGACCATCCAGAAGCCGCGCATTCATGATGGCTTTCCGACCGCACCAGCAGATTGTCTTCACTTCCTCCACCGTATCGGCGAAAGCGAGAAGCCATTGGCTTCCCTCAAATAGATTCCCGATAAAGTCGGCTCTCAATCCGTAACAGATGACCGGAATTTTCCGGTCGTCCACAAGACGGACCAGTTCCATCACCTGGGCTTTTGAAAGAAACTGCGCCTCGTCGACGATCAGGCAATGCAGGGGTTCATCTCCCGTGGCACGGTCAAGGGCCTCGATGACGGACCCTTCCCGTTCCACCAGCAGACAGGAAGAGGACAAACCCGCCCTGGATTTGACCATGCCGATGCCATCGCGGACATCCACGGCCGGTTTCATCAGCAGCACACGCTGCTGCCGTTCCTCGTAATTGAACTTGACCATCAGCGCATTGGCGGTCTTTGAGCTGTTCATGGCCCCATAACGGAAATAGAGCTTTGCCATCGGCCGTTTCTCCTGTCTGCAATTCATCCGTTCCGGTTTTCACAGGTGAATCCGGATTTTGTCTTTGAATTATTATACCATCCGAATGCGGGAATGGATAAGTCCGGGGACAAGCCAGACTCGTCGGGAAAGGAACGGGACCGATACGGTGCGTCAACAGCGAAACCGCCTGCGGAATGTATACAAAAACCATCATTGGTGCTATCATGTTGGATGGTTCCTTCTTGTAAGCCGATCAGGTTGCGTATGGCAGCCCCTCTTTCATCCCTGAGGCAAGCAATCGGAATCAAGATGCCAACCAGTCTGACTTCAGTTAAGTCTTGGAAAGAATTAACCTGGTCTATGAGTTTCAGAAAACAATGGCCAAACCTGCCATTCTTTTCTGAAAAAGAGCAGGTAATTCCTTTCCGGCGACTTATCCATGTGGGAACGGAGCAATCCCGGAGGAATGAATCATGCTGCAGCCCAAACTGTTCACTGTCCTGAAGAACGGCTACACGAAAGAACAGCTGCTGAAAGACATCATAGCCGGCATCATCGTGGGCATCATCGCCATTCCGCTCTCCATCGCACTGGCCATCGCATCCGGCGTATCGCCGGAAAAGGGATTGATCACCGCCATCATCGGCGGTTTTCTGATATCCTTCCTGGGTGGAAGCAGGGTCCAGATAGGGGGGCCGACCGGTGCCTTCGTCGTCATCATCTACAAGATCATTCAGGACTTCGGTTATTCCGGGCTGGTCATCGCCACGCTCATGGCCGGTGTCATCCTCATCCTGATGGGTGTGCTGAAGTTCGGAAGCGCCATCAAGTTCATTCCATATCCCATCACAACCGGCTTCACAAGTGGAATCGCGTTGGTCATCTTCTCCCAGCAGCTCAAGGATTTTCTGGGCCTGCGGATGGAACGGAATCCTTCCGAATTCGTGGAGCGCCTCGTCGAATATGGCAAAAACATCGGCACCCTGCAGATACAGAGTCTTGTGGTCGGTCTGGCGGCTCTTGCCATTCTGATGGGATGGCCCTATCTCAACAAGCGCATTCCGGCCGCACTCATCGCCATACTCGTCACCACGGCCATGGTGCAGCTTCTCGGCATCCAGGTCGATACCATAGGTTCCCGTTTCACGGATTTGAAACCTGTCATTCCCCAATTCACCTTGCCGACGACAGACTGGGCAACGGTGCGGTCGCTTATCCAGCCAGCCTTCACCATCGCCATTCTGGCCGGCATCGAATCCCTGCTTTCCGCCGTGGTCGCAGACGGCATGATCGGCGGCAAGCACCGCTCCAACATGGAACTGGTCGCGCAGGGGATTGCCAATATCGGGTCCGTTCTTCTCGGCGGCATCCCTGCAACCGGCGCCATTGCCCGTACGGCGGCAAACGTCCGCAACGGCGGCCGCTCCCCGGTCGCAGGCATCGTGCATTCCCTGACGATTTTTCTCATCATGCTGATCCTGATGCCCTTCGCAAAACTGATCCCCATGACCACACTCGCGGCAATCCTAATGATAGTGGCCTACAACATGAGCGAAATCCGTGTATTCAAGGGGCTCCTGAAAGCTTCAAAAGCCGATGTCCTCATTCTGCTGCTCACATTCGTCCTGACGGTTCTCATCGATTTGGTCGTTGCCATTGAAGTCGGTCTTGTACTGGCAGCCTTCCTCTTCATGAAGCGAATGGCGGACAGCACAAGCATCCAGTCCATCCGCGAAGACCTGCAGGATCAGCCGGACTTCGCCTTGACGAACCCGGATGGCATCGATCCCCGCATCCAGATCTACCAGATAGATGGCCCATTCTTTTTCGGTGCGGCCGATTCTTTCGCCAATACCATCCAGGACAACATCGCTCCCACACAGGTCCTGATCCTGCGTTTCCGGCATGTGCCGTTCATGGATGCCACAGCCTACCAGGCCCTGTACAAGGTGTATACCTATTGCCGCCGCCACCGCATTCTGCTGATGTTCACGCAGATGCAGGATCAGCCGCTTGCCATTCTGGAGAAAAATGGTTTCCTTGAATTGGCCGGACGTGAAAACTTCATGCCCAACATAGAAATGGCCATGCCCCGTGCGCAGGTTTATCTGGAACTGCATGAAAAATTCGGAAAAAACCACAGCCGGACGAAGCATCCGACCCATCACTGAACCGCTTCAGGCCGATTCAGGCCTTTGCATCGAAAAACAAGCCGAAATTGCCGGTCATGGTCTGTTTGTAGATTTTTCTGAACAGATCGGCCCCGCCGTCATCCAACACCATTTTCCCCGGCAAGGCCGTCCCGGTTGCAAGATTCGGGGATGCTGCCCTTCCGGCCGGCATGCCGGGAAAATCGACTTTTGCTCCATCCGAAGAGCGTCCAGGCCCGACGGATGCGGGTGCGTCTTCCTTTTCCGCAGCTTTTTTCTCTACAGGTGTGATGGTTGTGATGTGTGCCTTGCCGCCCGATACATAGACCCGCCCGCACTCCTCGCAGATGGATGTCTCGAGGGTCACGCTGGAGATGACCTGCCCGCCTGATTCCGCCGCACGTCCTTCCGCCAGGGCAATGTGTTCCTTTTCGTGTGCCATCACACTGGATGCGGCAACGGATGGATCGATGTTCGCGGGTGCCTTGAAGGAAACGCCGGCATCGGTGGAGATATCCTGATATTTGCGGTTCCTGCAGGTTTCGCATTCGGTGGATTTCGTCCCTGAGGTTCCATCGGAACCGGAAACACCGGAAGCGGAAACGCCGGAAGCGGAAACGGCGGTGCCGGTGCCTGAAACTGCGGAAGACTGTCCCAGAACGGCAAAACCCGCAATCACCGCGTTTGCCCCTGCAAAGGCCGCAGATGCGGTTTCCTTATATGCGGCATACGCCCCGTATCCGACATCAGTCCGAAGTGGTGAAACCATTGTCTTTCAGGTGATTGTTCCGCACCATGCGGGACAAACATGCACCAGACCTTCCATTTTCATCGTAAACCCGTTTGCCGTGAAATACAAGGGTGCTGCAGCTGTTTTCATCGAAACGGATGGATGCATCAAGCCACGGCACCGGTTTGCTTTTCTTTGAAATCGGCATCCTCCCGATTTTTCAGGACCGCATGCAGCACCACCATGCCGAGAACAATGATTCCGCCGGTGACTGCAAGCGCACCGGGTCTTTCCCCGGTGGCCAGAAACACCCAGACGGGATTGAGCAATGGTTCCAGCACGGTCAGAAGAACCGTCTGCAGCGCACTGACATGCCTGACCGCAAAGGAATACAGCACATACGACATGCCCAGCTGCACAAGACCGAGGATCAGCAGCCATTCAAGACCACCCGCAGGTCTGGATACCGCCAGCCCGATCGGCAGACAGACGACGGCATTGAGCAGATTGCCCAGAATGACGGATTCCATGGGATTGGCATCCTTCTGTTTCCGCATGAAGACTGCCAGACATGCAAATGTGAATCCGCTGCACAAGGCGAGAACATCCCCGAGGAAATGACCGCCACCGATTCCCTGGACCACAAAAAGCACAAGGCCCGCTGTCACACCGGCAACACAGAACAGATCGATTTTTGTCATTTTTTCCTTCAGAACAAAGGATGCAAGCAGGATGACGAATACGGGAGCCGTATACTGAAGCAGGATGGCGTTTGCCGCCGTCGTCATTTTGTTGGCACCCGTAAACAACAAGGTTGTCAGGGAATAGGCAAGTGCTGCGGCAAGCATGTCGAAAGACCAGCGAAACCTGCACTGCCGGATAAAAGGGAGAAAGACAAGCAGCGCGATGAGACTTCTTCCGCCGGCGATTCCGAAAGGATTCCACTGGACGCTCTTGATGAGAAGCCCGCCGATGCTCCAGAGCATCGCAGTCCCTATCAGCGCGGCCACTGCCAGTTTTCTCTTTCCCGTTTCCCGCATGCGGCCCCTCCTGTGTGAACGAAAAACCGGTCGAATTCCCGGACCGAAATTCCCGGACAGGGGTATATTGTATGCCCGGTTTCTGTCAGCGTCAACTGTCCGGTTGCGCGGTATGAAGCGGAAAAGTTGGCGCGGGTCAATGTCCGCTTGCGTTACCACATAATTCGAATTTGTGTTATGATTGTTCCAGGCAAAGGTTTTGACCGGATGGCAACGAATCTGGCCCTGCAGGGGCAATCATCCGCGGCAAAATCCATTCACACGAAAGAAAACCGGCATGCCGGCCCGTCCGGGATGCTGTCAACGCGTGGCTGCAGGCACGGACCTTCAGACCGACGCCATTGGAGACAAGGATGATGAAAAGACATGTGCGCCGCTTCATGACGGCGTTTGCGGTGATATTTCTTTCAGTCTCGCTTCATCAGGCCGTATGGCCGGTATCCGCCTCGGCACCGCCATCCATGCCGCAAGGGCCGGAGCTGGCAGCCGCGTCCTGGTTTCTGTACGACCCGATCACCGGTCTGGAACTGGCTTCTCACTCTCCGGATGCGAAACGGTCCCCTGCCAGTACGACGAAAATCATGACCGCCCTCGTGGCCTTGGAACATGCATCCATCGACACACGGATGACGGCCAGCCAGGAAGCCATTCATGCTGTCGGCGGCGATTATGTCCGCGCCGGTATCCTTGCAGGTGAAACACTCAGCCTGGAAAGTCTTCTTGAAATGATGCTGGTGACCTCGGCAAACGAGGCTGGCTATGTCATTGCGGAAAATATCGCGCCGGACCACACGGTGGCCGGATTCAGCGCCCTTATGAATGAAAAGGCCAGAGAATTGGGCATTCCCGCATCGGATTCCAATTTCTCGAATCCATGCGGCATGGAGGAGGAAACGCACTTCAGCACGGCACGCGCCCTGGCCTTGATCGCCAGGGAGGCGATGAAGCATGAGGACTTCCGGCGCATCATCCGGATGACCGGCATCACCGCCCCGGACACGAATCTGCGAAAGAGTGCGGATTGGCAGATCAGCCACCTGCTGCCGACGAACGAGCTGGTATCGAACCCCGGTACGTATGGTTCGAAGTATTACACGGCCATCGGTGTGAAAACCGGGTATACGGCATTGGCTGGCCGATGTCTCGTTTCTGCGGGCATCAACCCGGACGGACTGGAATTGATAGGCGTGGTTCTGGGTGCGGAAAACCCTGAAGTCTCCTTCCTCGAGTCGCGCAGGCTTCTGGAATTCGGCTTCAACAACTTCGCCCGATCGGATCTGAAGCTTTCCGGCGAATATTATGGCCGTTTTGATGTCGTGGATGCCGCAGACAATGAAAAAGTGACGGTCAATACGCTTGGAAGCGTGAGTTGGCTCATGCCCGTCGATCCCGCCCTTGCAGCCGCCATCACCACGGAGTCAGCCATCCTGCCGCAGTCTTTCCAGGCTCCCGTTTCAAAGGGGCAGATACTTGGAGAACTGCAGGTGGCTGTCAACAGCACGACCATCGGTGCGGTGAAGCTGGTGGCCGAGAATGGTGTGGAAAAAAGTACCTGGGCGGATGTTCGGGACCGATATCTGGATTTTTTGAAAAATCCGCTTCTTCTTCTCGGATTGAAGATGGCAGGCGGCCTGATCGTCCTGCTCCTCGTCGTCCGCATCATTCTCCGCGCGATCAGCAGACGCAGAAACCGGCACAAATACACACGCGCACGTCGGAACAACCACCGCATCGATTATTACAGAAAACGCTGAACACGATATTTCCTTCTACGGAACGACAGTTTCATTCGCGGCACTGACAGGCACCTCCACGACAATCGGCAGGATCATGGGTTTGCGCATGGTCTTGCGATAGAGGTGGGAACCGAGGTCATCCCGCAGGGTGTTCTTGATGACCGGCCAGGAATCATTGCGCTTCTCAAGCGTCCGAAGGACCGAATCCCGCGCGACGACTCGGATTTCTTCCATGATTCCTTCGGATTCCTTCACGTAGACAAATCCCCTGGTGAGCACTTCCGGCCCCGCCACCAACTTTTTGTTCACATCCAGGGTCACGACGACAATGATGAGGCCATCTTCGGAAAGCAGCTTGCGGTCTTTCAGCACAACGTCACCAAGGTCTCCGACACCCAGACCGTCAACCAGCACACTGCCGGAATGAACCGTCTGCGTGATTTGGGCCGTCTTCCCCGTCAGTTCGAGGGTTTTTCCGTTGCTCATGAGAAAGACATTTTCCTCCGGAATTCCGGTTCTGATGGCCAGATCCATATGCTGCTTCAAGTGGCGGAATTCACCATGGACCGGCATGAAAAACTTCGGCTTCGTCATGGCAAGAATCATCTTGAGTTCTTCCTGGCGCGCATGCCCGGAGACATGGATTTCCGCGAGGGAATCGTACAGCACATTGGCACCCTTCTTGTACAGTTCGTTGATGACGCGGTAAACAAACTTTTCGTTGCCGGGAATCGGGCTGGCTGAAATAATGACGAGATCGCCCGGCATCAGTTCGACCTGCCTGTGCGTACCCTGCGAAATGCGGCTGAGCGCGGACATCGGTTCGCCCTGGCTGCCGGTTGTGATGATGACAACCTGTTCGGGGGGCAGGCGCCGGACCCGGTCCAGATCGATCAGAATTTCTTCGGGAATATTCAGATAGCCCAGTTTCAAGGCGGTTTTGGTGACATTGATCATGCTGCGTCCACAGATGGCGACCCGTCGGTTGTTCTTCCGGGCTGAATTGAACACCTGCTGCAGCCGGTGTATGTTCGATGCAAAGGATGCCACCAGAATGCGGCCCTTCACATCCTTGAACACATTGTCGAACGTCTCTCCGACCTTGCGTTCCGAAATGGTGTAGCCTGGCCGCTCCACATTCGTGCTGTCCGACATCAGAAGCAGGATGCCTTTCCTGCCGAGTTCCGCGATACGCTGGAAATCTATGGGTTCCCCTTCAATGGGGGTGTGGTCGATTTTGAAGTCCGCCGTGTGGAATACCATGCCGACAGGGGTTTCAATGGCCAGCATGACCGTATCCGCGATGCTGTGGGTGGAACGGATGAACTCCACGCGGAACGCGCCGAGTTGGATGGTCTGGCCGGCTTTCACCGGAATCAGCTGCGTTGTTTCGAGCAGTTCATGCTCCAGCAGTTTGTTCTCGATCAGTCCGAGGGTCAGGTCCGTGCCGTAGACGGGTGTGCTGATTTTGCGCAGGACATAGGGAAGTGCGCCGATATGGTCTTCATGTCCGTGCGTGACGACAATGCCCTTCAGTTTTTCCAGATGATTTTCGAGATAGGTGACATCCGGGATGACCAGGTCGATGCCCAGCATTTCGTCTTCCGGGAAGGCCAGACCGCAGTCGACCACGATGATGCTGTCTCCATATTCGAACACGGTCATGTTCTTGCCTATTTCCTCCAATCCTCCCAACGGGATAATCTTCAATTGGTTCTTGTTAGGTTTCGTCATTCTTTCCTCCAATACCATCTTTGCCGCAGCCGCAACAGGGAACGGCCGAACCGGTCATGCGAATTGAAACTCCGCGCAACAAAGCTCACCGAAAACAAATCTCTTCATCAGGATGAAGGGACCTCTGCGGCCGACAAGTCCATGAAACACTCATAGGCGATCTGTCGCCGGAAAGAACTGACTTGCTTTCTTCCAAAGTGGGAATGGCGAGTTGGGCCATTTTTTGAAATCCGCAGAGTCAGAAGGATTTTCCAGACTGAAGCCGCCTGTTCATTCAGGTTTACACAGCACATCCGTCAGGGCTTCCTCATATATACCGACCGTGCGCTGGGCGATCCGGTCCCATCGGTAGCGTTCGTCAACCAGTCGGATTGCGTTGCCGACGACTGCCCTCCGAAGATCCGCATTTTCCAACAGTTCCACAATCTCCTGAGCCAGCATGTCCGCATTCCCTGTGGAAAATTTCATGCCGTTTTCCCGATTTGTGACAATTTCATTCAGTCCGCCCGCATCGGAAACAATGACGGGTACACCGGCCACCATGCCTTCCAGGGCAACAATGCCGAAGGGTTCGTATAAACTCGGGAATACGGCGATGTCGACAATGCGGAACATCCGCAGCAATTCATCATCACTGAGGAATCCCGGAAAATCGACCCGATGCGCCACGCCCATGTTCCAGGCACGTTGCCGGAGCGCATCCAGTTCCTGCCCCCTGCCGGCAATGACAAACTTCACGTCCGGTCTGCGGGCCAGCACCCTGGGTACCGCTTCCATCAGCACATGGACACCTTTTTCATACGTCAGGCGGCCAACGAAGAAAACGATGCGTTCCTCATCGGATGCATGGGTACGACGGAGTTCCATGTCCACGGGAACGTTCGAGAATTTGTTCAAATCCACGCCGTTCGGGATGACATGCAGCCTTGCGGCATCCGGATGGAACAGGCGCCCGACTTCTTCCTGCATGTAAAGACTGTTGACGATGACCCTGTTGGACAATTCCGTCAATTTCTGCTCGACGCTGCTGATATAACTCTGGACATCGTTGTGGATGCCGCCGTTTCTGCCATATTCCGTGGCATGGATCGTCGTGACGCCGGCCATCCACGGATACAGACCAAGAAGCGTTCTGCCGGCGAACGTGACCAGCCAGTCGTGCATGTGCAGGATATCAAATTTTTCTCCGGACTGCATCAGGCGCACGGCGGCGGCCACCATCTCCATGTTCATCTGCATGACGCTGTCAATGAACGTGATAGGGCGAACATACCAGCCGGGAACCCGATAAACGGTTACCGGTCCGTCGGTTTCACAAGGCTGCAGGTTTTCGTCCGTCATGGTGAGAACCGAAACGAAATGGCCCGCAGCACCAAGTTCCTGAGCCAGATGATAGACAACCCGGGAAATACCGCCCACGATCCGGGGAGGATACTCCCAGGACAGCATCAGGATTCGCATGCAGACTCCTTCGTTCCGGTACCGTAACCGGAAGTCGTGCTGTATAATCATTATATACCAAGAACCATCCCCTCGTATCATCTTTTTTTTGGAGTATGCATGAATCCTGAGTTTGCACCACCCGAGGCCGTACTATCCGTTATGGGACACCTTCTCGAGAATGGCCACGATGCATGGCTGGTTGGCGGCTGCGTTCGCGACCTGCTGCTTGAACGCCCCCCGGCGGACTGGGACGTTTGCACGTCCGCACGTCCGGATGCGGTGCTGTCGTTGTTTCCAGGCAGTCTGGACACCGGTGCGCGGCATGGAACCGTAACGGTCCTGACATCTGGCAAGGACAGGGACAGACGCAGGCTCCCGGTGGAGGTTACCACATGGCGTTCCGAATCCGGTTATTCCGACCACAGGCACCCGGATGTCGTCCGCTTTTCCGATTCCCTGGAGACCGACCTCTCCCGGCGCGACTTCACGATCAATGCCATGGCCTGGCAGCCGGAAAATGGCCTTGTGGATCTCTTCGGCGGACAGGCTGACCTGGCGGGGAGGCTGGTGCGATGTGTCGGAGACCCGCTGGCGCGCTTTCGCGAAGATGCGCTCCGCATGCTGCGTGCCGTCCGGTTCTGCAGCCAGCTCGGTTTCACGCTGGACGGGGATGCGGTGAAGGCCATCCGTCATCACCGCGAGGAGATCGCACATGTCAGTCGGGAACGCATCCAACACGAGATGAACCGGACACTCGGGGGCCGTTGTCCCTCCAGCGCTTCTCTCTGGTGGGAAACCGGCCTCCATCGCTTCCTGTTCGAACTTCCCGGCCTGCCTGCTCCTGAAAATCCGGGGGAAAGCCTGACGGTGCTGGACAAACCGGACATCCGCAATCTTGCGACGGATTCCGCGACGGAACCGAATCCTGAAGGAGGAAATCCTGAAGGAGAAAATCCTGAAGGAGAAATTCCTGAGGGAGTAATTCCCGAAGGAGCAATTTCTGAGGGAGCAATTCCTGAAGGAACAAATCCTGAAGGAACAAATCCTGAAGGAGAAATCCTGCCTTGGGCGCTGTTCTGGATAGCAACCGGATTGAGCCATCACGAAAAAGCACTTGACAACTGGATGCGGGACAACAGGTTTCCGAAGCACCGGGCAATGGCCATACGCAAGATGCTGCGCATCCATGCGGCACACCTGCCGCCCACCCCCCGTAACCTTAGATTTATTGCTCTTACGGAAGGCAGGGAATGGGTGGAACGGGTCCTGAAGCTGGAGGCATTCGCTTCGGGCCAGTCTTCCCGGGTGCCGTCGGTGCCCGATGTTTCAAAACCGGCAGTCGATGTCAATCAGCTCCGAAAACTGTTCTGCGCACAGGGCAGGCCGATCGGACGCAATCTTGGGGATCTTCTTGCCTGTCTTGGCCTCGCCATCTGCGAGTGCCCGGAAATCAACCGGCCCGACTTGCTGGAAGCGATGGCCGCCCGAATGATATCAGCACTGCCAGGATGATGTCCGCACTGCCAGGATGATGTCCGCACTCCCGGAATCATGTCCGCACTGCCAGGTTGATATCCGCACTCCCGGAATCATGTCCGCACTGCCAGGATATTTACAGGATGAAAAATTGTAAAGAAAAAGGAGTCATCCCGTTCGGGACAACTCCTTTTTGCGTCTGTCAGCTGGGAAATTTCCGGGTTGTTTCTTTCCAGGACCTCAGGCTTTGCCGGCGCAGCCGAGAACGTTCACAAGCTTGTTCTTCACAAGCTTCCGAATTTCGTCGCGGGCGGGAGCGAGATATTTGCGCGGGTCGAATTCGCCGGGAGATTGTGCGAACACCTTGCGGATGGAGGCGGTCATGGCCAGACGAAGGTCGGAGTCGATGTTGATTTTACAGACGGCCATGGAAGCGGCCTGGCGGAGCATCTCTTCCGGAACGCCCTTTGCACCGGGCATCTTGCCGCCGAACGTATTGATCATGTCGACATATTCCGGAATAACGGAAGAAGCACCATGGAGCACGATTGGGTAACCGGGCATGCGGCGCTGGATTTCTTCGAGAATGTCGAAGCGCAGGTGGGCTTCGCCGGTGAACTTGAACGCGCCGTGGCTTGTGCCGATGGCGATGGCGAGGGAATCGACGCCCGTGCGGGACACAAACTCCTCGACTTCGTTCGGGTGGGTATAGGATGAATCTTCCGCACTGACATTGACATCGTCTTCGACGCCGGCCAGACGGCCCAGTTCGCCTTCGACGGTGACACCCTTGTCATGGGCATATTCGACTACCTTCTTCGTGAGGGCGATATTTTCCTCGAACGAATGATGGGAGCCGTCGATCATGACGGAGGTGAAACCGCCGTCGATGCAGGATTTGCAGAGTTCGAAGGTGTCGCCGTGATCCAGATGGACGGCGATGGGCAGATTGGTTTCGATGAGTGCGGCCTCGATCAACTTCATCAGGTAGGTGTGGTTGGCGTACTTGCGCGCGCCGGAGGACACCTGCAGGATGAGGGGAGCATTGACTTCCTTGGCCGCCTCGGTGATGCCCTGCACGATTTCCATGTTGTTGACATTGAAGGCACCGATGGCATACCCGCCTGCATAAGCCTTCTTGAACATTTCGGTCGTATTGACCATTGGCATGTTGTTCATCTCCTTTTCATTCAATCACGGCCGGAACCGCGTCATGGATTGTCCTTGCAGCGACAGTTCGACAAATTTTTGTCATGGCCGCTGTCCAAACCATTCTATCAGATTGCGCCGGGAAATCAAGGCGCACATTGTCTGTGGTCACGGGAAATGGATGTCCGCATGCGCATCGGCGAGCCTTCCGCGTGGGTTTCGGCGGCACACCGCGAACTGTTTCCACCGGGAAACCGCAGCCCGGTGGCTGTTCACCCCTCCGGATGGACAATTTTTTCCGAATGCGTTTTTCCGTTTTCGGCATATTGAATTCGGATGACCGGACCATCATGTTCGGGATGCAGGTAGATGATGCTGCTCTTTTTGAGGTCGATGCGGATGCGATCAAAAATATCCGACTGCATGATCTGGGTGATGATCTCCAGATTTGCAAGCGGGTCATGCGGAGTCTTGGCCTCCACATGCACGGGTATCCGTCCATCCGGTTCCGGTGAATAGACACTGATATGGACGCTTCCGGGCTCAAATTGGGCTTCGGTCGGGTACAGCAGGTCACGTTCGAACATCGGCTGGTTCATGGGGGAATCCTCCTGTGCCGGAAACTTCCCTGTTCCGGTTCGCTTTTCCAGTTTATCACCGGTGTCGCACGTTCCGCAAGACCGCCGGGACACCATTCAGGGCTTCAGTCCTTCCTGCTCCAGTCCCTCCTGCGCCAGTTGTTCTTGCTCCAGTTGTTCCTGCAACAGTCCTTCCTGCTCCAGTCCTTCCCGCACCAGTTGTTCCGGCAACAGTCCTTCCTGCTCCAGTCCCTCCTGCACCAGTTGTTCCAGCTGATCCAGACGGCCGTCATTGCGGATCAGGCGTGTCGCAAGAGCGCAGTACGCTTCCCGACTGTTCTGCGCGGCCATTCGCGCCCGAACGGCCTCTTCGGACAACCCGCTCCGCAGCGCAACCCGACCTGCCCGAACATCCTCGGACCCGTCCACCACCCAGATTTCATCGCAGACATCCTGGAATCCGCGTTCCACGGGGATCGGCACATCAAGGACGACCAATCCGTCATAAGCTTCCGCCGTCCATGCGCCCAGACAGGCATCAATGGCCTCGACGACCTTTTTGTGGATGATCCGTTCCAGGTCCTTCCGTCCTGCCGGGTCGGCAAAGACAAGCCCGGCCAGGGCAGCACGGTCCAGCCGTCCTTCCCTGTCGACAAGTGCTTCCCCGAACCGTTCCACGATTTCCTGAACGGCCGGCATGCCGGGTTCCGTCGCCCGGCGGGAAATGGCATCCGCGTCAATCAGGCGGGCTCCGTGTTTCACAAGCATACCCGATACCGTGGATTTTCCCGATCCGATGCCACCGGTCACGCCGATGACATGGAAAGGACGGGTGCGCGGCCTCTGGTTTTTCCCTGTACGCATATCAGCTCCCTCAATGCTTCGCATCGAACCAGTTCGGTCCGTGTCCGACATCCGCCGTCATCGGAACGGAAAGCGTCATGGCATGCTCCATGCAGTCCCGAACCACCTTTTCCACGACGGCGACATCCGCATCGGGCGTCTCCACGACAAGTTCATCATGGACCTGAAGGATCAGCCGTGCTTCCGGACACTTTTCCCGCAAGGCGTCCCGTACCCGGATCATGGCAATTTTGATGATATCCGCCGCGGTTCCCTGGATGGGGGTGTTCAGGGCGATGCGTTTGCCGAAGGAACGCACGTTGAAATTGGCGCTTTTCAGCTCCGGCAGGTATCTGCGCCGGTGCAGCAGCGTCTCCACGTATCCCTGCGCTTTCGCCTGTTCCACGACATCCTCCATATACTGACGCACGCCCGGATACGTGTTCAGGTACCCCTCGATGTAGGCCGCCGCTTCCTTCCTGTAAATCCCCAGGTCCCGCGAAAGGCCAAAATCGCTGATGCCGTAGATGATGCCGAAGTTGACCGCCTTGGCGCGCCGCCTCATTTCGGAGGTGACCTCCGTTTTTTCCACATGGAAGACCTGGGAGGCGGTCAGCGCATGAATGTCGGTTCCCTCCAGAAATGCCCGGCGAAGCGTTTCATCACCGGTCACATGCGCCAGCACGCGCAGTTCGATCTGCGAGTAGTCCGCGTCCACGAACACAAACCCCGGCTTGGGCAGGAAAGCCTTTCGAATGAGCCGTCCGGCTTCCGTTCGAATGGGTATGTTCTGCAGGTTCGGTTCGGTGCTGCTGATGCGCCCGGTCACCGCGATGGTCTGGTTGAAACTGGAGTGCACCCGTCCGGTGATCGGGGAAATGACTTTCAGCAGGCCATCCGCATAGGTGGACTTCAATTTCGTGAGCTGGCGGTACTCCAGCAGCAGACGGATGATGGGGTGCGATTCGACAAGCGCTTCCAGCACATCCGCATCGGTCGAATAGCCGGTTTTCGTTTTCTTCGCGGACGGCAGCCCCAGTTTTTCAAAGAGGATGATGCCGAGCTGCTTGGGTGACAGGATATTGAAGGGCTCCCCCGCATGCAGATGAATCTGCGCCTCAAGGTCCCTGATGCGAATCTGCAGGGCATTCCCGTATTCAACGAGCATGTCCGGGTCCACCCGGAAGCCGTCCCGTTCCATTTCCCCCAGGACAAGCGCCAGCGGCATCTCCACGGTTTCCAGAAGGGAAGTCTGCCCGTTTGCCTCCAGCAGGATCTTCTGCGCCTGTCCGACTGCGGAAAGCACATCGGCGGCATGTTCCGCGGCATCCGTCAGCTGTTTCGGCGTGACAGCCTGCCGCTTCGCGTCCTCGAGAAGTCTGTCGGGGGTCTCCCCGTCCCGGCCAAGATGGCGCACGGCCAGATCCCGCAGCACATAACGGTCCCGGGATGGATCGAGCAGATATTCGGCCAGCATGGTATCGAACAAATCGTCCGGCATCTTCACACCGTTCACATCAAAGAAGCGGAAAAGCGTCTTCATGTCGTGACAGAACACCTTCCGCCCGACGAGCAGGTTTCCCAGCTTCTCCGCAATGGGCTTTTCCGGAAGGGGACCGCCGGTTTCCATCGTGAACCGATGGCCGTCGCAGTAAAGGACAAGGATGAGGTTGCGCGGCTTTTCCCCCGGCATTTCCATCGGCATCTGGAACAGAACGGTGTCTTCCATTTCCTGCGTGTCATTCGACCAGGCTGCGGCCGTGGCAGTTCCGCCGGGATCTGCCAGAACCAGTGCGCAATCGGCCTTCGGATGGGCTGCCAGATGATCCGCCGCGTGGGAAAAATCCGCCAGTGTGCGGATTCGAACCGACGGCAGGCGTTCCGCCTGTTTATCCGCCTGATGGGATATTTCCGCCAAGCCCGTCAATCCTGCATCCTCAAGCTTGAATTTCCGGATCAGGCTGCGGAATTCCAGCCGTTCGAAGCAGGCGCGCAGGGCGGAGCGATCCGGTCCATTCCAGTCCATGCGGTCCAGGTCGAGAAACCCTTCCGGCAGAACGGAATCCGCGTCCCGTATGATGACTCCCAGTTTCCTGCTCAGGAAGGCAAGTTCGCGGTTCTCGTCCAGATTGCGGTGGAGCGCGGGTTTGGTGATTTCATCCAGGTGCTCGTAGACGCCTTCGATGTTCCCGTATCGGGCAATCAGGTCCAGCGCGGTCTTCTCCCCGACCGAAGGAACGCCGGGAATGCTGTCCGACGGGTCCCCCATGAGTCCCTTGACATCAATCAGGGCGGAAGCGGGAACCCCATATTTTTCAAGCACGGCCTCCGGCGTATAGATATTGGTTTCAGTTCCATACTTTCCGGTGGACGGGATCATGACCGTGATTTTCTCGCTGACCAGCTGCAGGGCGTCCCGATCGCCCGTGACGATGAAAACCTGTTCGCCCGCCTGTTCTCCCATATGCGAGAGGATGCCGATGAAGTCATCCGCCTCCAGACCCTCCCGTTCCACCCGATAAATGCACATGGCATCCAGCATGTCCTTCAGCAGGGGCATCTGGACCGCCAGCTCATCCGGCATGCCTTTCCGGTCTCCCTTGTAATTGTCGTAGAGGCCGTGGCGGAATGTCGGGGCTTTCGTGTCGAAAGCCACCACGACCCGGGTCGGTGCGATGTCCTCCAGATACCGGTTCAGAATGTTGACGAAGCCAAAGACGGCGTTGGTCGGCGTACCATCGGCCGTGGACAGGGTGGTCGTGCTCTTCACCCCGTAATAGGCGCGGTTGATGAGGCTGTTTCCGTCCAGCAAGAGGATTGTTCCCATGTCTGTCTCTCCCGTCGCGAGCCGACGTTGTGGCACGGCTCCTCCCTATTGTATAATACGGAAGAGGCGGATTCCATGGTTTGCAGCCCAAAAAGGCATTTGTGGCTTTTCAGGTGCAAGTTGACAGCAATCATACCATGATTCTGCCGGAAAACTCGTCGACATCCTCATTTTGCGACATCCAGGGAGAAGCAGCATGGCCTTTTCGGCAAAAACCTCCGCAGCGGTCCTCGCCGCACGGTTTCTCACCTTCACCATGCGCCTGCTGGGCAGCGGAGGCACAAGCCTTCCGGGAAAAGTGGCCCTTCGCATTTGCCCGGACCTGCTTGCCAGGCTGTCCGGCCATTTCAGCATCCTCATGGTGACGGGCACAAACGGGAAAACGACCACGTCCCGCATGGTGGCCCAATTGCTTGAGGCATCGGGTCTGCGCTACCGCACGAACAAATCCGGCGCGAATCTGGCCAGCGGGATCACGGCAACCGTGGCCTGCGCCACATCCCTGTTCGGAAACCCAAAAGTTCCCTGGCTGCTCCTCGAAGCGGATGAAGCGGCTTTCCGCGTCACGGCGCCGCATCTGAAGCCGAAAGCCGTCATTGCGACCAATTTCTTCCGGGATCAGCTGGACCGGTTCGGGGAGCTGTATTCCACCCTGAACGCCGTCCGGGAAGGCCTTGCGGGAACACCGGACTCCCTGCTTGTCTTCAATGCGGACGATTCCCTGTGTGCCTCCCTCGGCATCGGCATGGACACCGGAAAGGCCGCTTCCCGCAGACTCTTCCCCTTCGGTCTGTCCGTTTCCGCTTCACCGGGTTCGGATGCCTTCTCATCGGATGCCGCCTTCTGCATCCGATGCAGCACCCGTTACCGGTATTCGGCTTCCTCCTATGGGCATCTCGGTCATTTCTCGTGTCCCTCCTGCGGATATGGACGTCCGACGCCTGCGATTCTCTGCGAAACCGTCGTGGCCGGTCCTGACAGCTCCCGGGTGCGCATTGTCACGAACCGCGGCGCCTATGAGGCTGAAATCGGCCTTCCCGGGCTGTACAACGTCTACAACGGTCTGTCCGCCGCCGCCCTCGCCGAAGCCCTCTCCCTGCCGCACGATGCCGTCGTGAAGGCCCTTGCTTCCTTCGAGCGCGGTTTCGGCCGCATGGAATCCTTCCAGGCGGAAGGCCGTACGGTTCAAATCATTCTGGTGAAGAACCCGACCGGCTTCGACCAGGTGCTGGGATATCTCGAAACCCTTCCGGGACCGGTCACACCGGCTTTCCTGATCAACGACGGACTCGCGGACGGAACGGATGTTTCCTGGCTTTGGGATGTCGATTTTGAACGGTTCGCGGCCAGGTTTGCAAGCCGATTCGAAGAACAGGCTGCCGATGATGCGGCTTTCATGGCTGTCTCCGGCCTCCGTGCCGATGACATGGCTGTGCGGCTCAAATATGCGGGTGTGCCGGAATCACGGATTCTCATCTGTCCGGAACCGGATGCCATGTTCCTCGACGCGCTGGCACGCACGCCGAAAGGCGGGACACTCTGCCTGATGCCCACCTACACGGCGCTTCTGGCGCTGCGCGGCATCCTGGCCAAACGCTACGGATTGAGGGATTTCTGGAAGTGACTGCCCGGATACTTCAAAAAAGTCCGTCATCTGTGGAAATGTCCATCATCTCCGGAAGAGTCCGCCGACTGAATACAGGCTTTTATGATGAACGACATCAGGCAAGACAAGGCCGAAGGCCGCCCGCAATGAACAAGGAGCCGACATGCGCGAACTGACCTTGATCCACCTGTACCCCGATCTGATGAACCTGTATGGCGACCGCGGCAATATTGTCACGCTGAAACGCCGCTGCGAATGGCGCGGCATTCAGCTGAACGTCGTGCCTGTTTCCCTGGGCGATCCGTTTGATGCGGACCGTGCGGACATCGTTTTCATCGGCGGGGGGCAGGATTATGAACAGGCCATCCTGCAGGACGACGCCTTGACGAAAAAACGGGATGACATTCTGCGGGCGGTTGAATCGGACGTTGTGTTTCTTGCCATCTGCGGCGGCTATCAGCTGCTCGGTTCCCACTACCTCACCGGGGAAGGAAAACGAATCGAGTGTCTGGGCGCCCTCGATGTCTGCACGGAAGCGGGCAGGAAGCGTCTGATCGGCAATCTGATCTTCGATTGTCCCTTCCTGCCGGAAGAAAACAGAAAGGTCATCGGCTTTGAGAACCATTCCGGCATGACATTCAGAGGGCCTTCCGTCAACCCGCTCGGCCGCGTGCTGTACGGTCATGGCAACACGGGGTCGGATGGAACGGAAGGCGCCCTGTACCGAAATGTCATCGGCAGTTATTCCCATGGAAGCCTGCTTCCGAAGAACCCGGCCCTGGCGGATTTTCTGCTGGAACGCGCCTTGCTGCGCCGGTATCCTGCCGGCGAAAGGCTTTCCCCATTGCCGGACGAATTGGAGCGGAAAGCACGGGAAGGGCTTCTGAAACGGTTTTTGCACACATCCTGATCGCCTAGAATTCCGCGCTGTTGACCGTTCGCGGATAGGGAATGACATCGCGGATGTTCGGAATGCCCGTGATGTACATCAGGATGCGTTCGAAACCCAGCCCATATCCGGCATGCCTTGTGCCGCCATAGCGGCGGAGGTCCGCATACCACCAGTAATCCTCCACATGCAGGCCCATGTCCTCCATACGGGCTTCCAGCCGGTCCAGACGCTCCTCGCGCTGGCTGCCGCCGATGATCTCGCCCACGCCCGGCACCAGCAGGTCCATGGCGGCGACGGTTCTCCCGTCCTCGTTCATCCGCATGTAGAAGGCTTTGATGTCCTTCGGGTAATCCGTGACAAAGACCGGCTTCTTCATGACTTCCTCGGTAAGATACCGTTCATGCTCCGTCTGCAGATCGATGCCCCAGGCAACCGGGTATTGGAATTCCCTGCCGCTCTTCTGCAGCATCTCAACCGCCTCGGTATACGTGATGCGTCCGAATTCGGAATCCACCAGACGATGGAGTCTCTCCAGCAGGGTATTGTCCACAAACTGGTTGAAGAAGGCGATTTCTTCCGGTGCCTTGGCCAGCATTTCCTGCACGAGGAAACGAATCATGTCTTCGGCCAGCTGCATGTTGTCCTGCAGGTCAGCAAAGGCCACTTCCGGCTCGATCATCCAGAATTCCGCGGCATGGCGGGCGGTATTGCTGTTCTCGGCCCGGAAAGTCGGTCCGAACGTGTAAACCTGGCCGAACGCCATGCAGAATGCCTCGACAGCCAACTGTCCGCTGACGGTCAGATTGGTGGACTTTCCGAAAAAATCCTCGGAATAATTGATGGCTCCGTTCTCCAGCCTGGGCGGATTCTGCGGATCCAGCGTGGAAACGCGGAACATTTCACCGGCGCCTTCGCAGTCGCTCCCCGTGATGATCGGCGTATGTACGTAAACGAAGCCGCGATCCTGAAAGAAGGTGTGGATGGCATGCGCCAGAAGGGAACGGACGCGAAAGACGGCGGAGAAGGTATTCGTGCGTGGACGGAGATGCGCGATGGTGCGCAGGTATTCCATGGAGTGACGCTTCTTCTGCAGCGGGTATTCCGGGGTGGAGGTTCCCTCCACCCCGACGGAATCGGCATGGAGCTCGAATGGCTGTTTGGCGTTCGGTGTCTCGACCAGTTTGCCGGTAACCCGAACGGAACTCCCGACATTCAGCCGGACGATTTCCGAGAAATTGGGCATGGCGCCATCCAGAACAATCTGAAGGTTTCTCTGATAGGAGCCATCATTCAATTCAAGAAAGCCAAAGTTCTTGGAATCGCGCACGGTCCTGACCCAACCGCAGATTTGAATGATTTCGGGGTCTGTTGCCGCCGGTGCGGACGGCCTTGTGTAAAGGGCGCGGATCTTCATTTTCTGCATGTTTCTTCTCACTTTCGGACGCCATTGTCCGCCGGTGGCTCCAGATGCCGGCAACCGGATGGGAATGGGCGGTTTTCACCCATTATACCACCGGCTGCCTTGTTTTTGGAATCACGACGATATGGGTCCGCCACGCACGTCAAAACCGTATCGACACAATTCTTCCGAGAATGCGGTCTGACTGGCTGAAGCGCCTTCACAGCGGAAATGCATCATGGTATACTTGCAAAAAAATGAAGGGTAAGGCATGGATGAAACAAACACAGCGCCTGGTTCTGACCGGTCTGATGACCGCACTTGTCTTCCTGCTCACCTATCTGGTGAAGGTGCCGGTCCCGTTCACCTCGGGCTACATCCATCTGGGTGACAGCATGATCTTCCTGTCCGTTCTGGCTGTAGGTCCGTTTTATGGCGCTTTTGCGGCCGGTGTCGGCTCCATGCTGTCCGATCTGCTGGGTGGATATGCGCAGTATGCGCTGCCGACCCTCGTCATCAAGGCATTGATGGC
>JFJP01038625.1_pt1 | contig 20833 bp, 26 predicted proteins | sample 431651 | NCBI WGS metagenome assembly JFJP01 (sample SAMN02602958, study PRJNA72255) | Microbial mat metagenome, whole genome shotgun sequencing project. | biome: fresh water; feature: sink hole; material: water; isolation source: purple microbial (photo- and chemosynthetic) mats found in...
TCATTCCGGTCTGAAATGCAAACTCGTGTTTGTCGGCATTTCCCTTCCTCAGGTTTAAATCCATAACACCTGAAACGGCATTTCCAAACTCGGCCGGAAAAGCTCCCGTAAAGAAATCGAAGTTAGCTATAACATTGGAAGTAATCGCTGAAAATGCGCCTCCGCTGCCTCCCTGTCCGTCGCTGAAATGGTTGGGATTGGGGATCTCAATTCCTTCCAGCCGCCATAATAGTCCCCGAGACGAATTTCCCCTTATTACAATATCATTGCTGTAATCGTTGTTGGAAGTTATTACTCCGGCAAATGCGTTTACAATTCTCGAGGGGTCATAAAAGCCGCCGGCATAGCGAAGTGCGTCGGCTGTTCTTATTGTATTTGTGCTGATTGTTGCCATCTGGTTAATGCTTCTCAACCCGTCTCTGTCAGCACTTATAATTACATCCGATGTCTTTATTATTTTTTCTTTCAGGGTTACTTCGAGGTCAACCTCTTTTCCCGAAGCAACAAGAATATCCCTGAGGAAAGCATCTTCATAACCAAGAAAAGATATTTTTAAGGAAATACGTCCAATGCGGGATGTTAGCCGGAACTTTCCGTCAGCATCAGAAACGGCACCGTTGGGAGGAGATGAATTAAGCTCGGTAATGTTTGCTCCGGCAAGAGGAATCCCCGATTCCCTGTCAGTCACACTTCCCTTAACAGTCTGGGTAAGTTGTTGAGAATGTGCCGATAGCACAAACAGATTCAGCAGTATAACTATTAATATCTGCTTTTCCATATAACGATTTGAATTTCAGCCTGCCGTGCCGCGGGAAAAGCTATTTGTTATAAAGACTGATTGCCTCATCAATTTTCTCTGCAAGCTCAAGAGATCCGTACGTTATCAATCCTTTAATTCCAAGTTCTTCTGCCGCAATCACATTTACCTCAAGGTCATCAATAAAAAGTGATTCTTCGGAAATCAGATCATATCTTGAAAGCAAAAGCTCATAGATCTGGCGGTCGGGTTTCGAAAACTTTGCCTCAGCAGAAATGACCCCGCCTTCAAAGTATTTAAAGAAATAGTAGTCAGTTTTTACCTCTTCAAAAATGTCCATCGGGAAGTTTGATAAAAAGAACAACCTGAATCCCCTCTTTTTAAGCTCCGGGAGGAGTCTTACGTTAGAATCAAGGGGAAATATCAATTCAGTCCGAAGATTGAATACGTGCTCTATTTCCTCCCTTTTAAGAGATGATTTGGATGCTATTCCTTCTATTGCCTGTCTTGTGTTTATTTCTCCGTTGTCAAGAAGAAGCCATTCTTTGCTCGCGAATATATCTGCAAGAATCGTTGATTTCATCTTCTCAGGGTAGTTCTTTTTGTCGAAAAACTCTGAAGGTCTGAAACTTATAAGCACATTGCCAAGATCAAAGATTAAGTTTTTTATCATATTACGGGTTCTTCATACTTATTGGCTGACCTGTTGCTTCGAGAACATTCCACCACAATTCGCCTTCAACATCTATTTTTTTCCTTTTGGCAACAGCCATTGGTATTGGCAGAAGAGTAAACTGGTTATTCCAGAATCCAACAACAAAGTCAGTCTTTCCTGCCAGAGCTGCATGCACGGCATTCTGGGCCAGAAGGTTGCAGAACTTGCTGTCGTTGGCATTGGCCGGTGCGCTTCTGATTATATAGCTGGGATCGATATACTTAATTGAAAATGGGAATTCCTTATTTTTGAATTCCTCGGTGATTTTGTCTTTGAGATATACTCCAATATCTTTGTGCTTCACGTTTCCTGACGCGTCTTTTTCATTTCCCTGGTTCTCAAAAAATTCCTGGCCTGCCCCTTCGGCAACAACAATTACAGCATGCTTTCTTTCCTCAAGTCTTTTTCGAAGCACCTTAAGAAAGCCTCTTTGTCCGTATAGATCAAATGTAATTTCAGGTATAAGAACGAAATTGACTTCCTGAATTGACAATGCAGCACTTGCTGCAATAAAGCCAGAATCGCGACCCATAAGTTTTACAAGTGCAATTCCGTTAAAAGCTCCTGATGCCTCATTGTGAGCATTACGGATTATATCATTGGCTATTGAAAAAGCTGTTTCAAAGCCAAACGATTTCTGGATCAGATTTATATCATTATCAATTGTCTTCGGTATTCCTGCAACACTGATTTTGAGTTTCCTTTTTTCAATCTCGGTATGAAGATCATGTGCTCCTCTGAGGGTTCCGTCACCGCCAATGCAGAAGAGAACGTTTATATTCATTATCTCAAGGGTGTCAACCATCTTTTCCACATCCTGATTCCCTCTTGATGATCCAAGAAATGTCCCGCCAGTCTGATGAATGGACCTTACCATTGATGGTGTAAGTTCAATCACAGCGTGATTGTATTTTGAAATCAGTCCCTCATAGCCGTACTGAATACCAAGAACCCTGCTTATACCATATCTGTAATGCAGTTCATTTACAATACTTCTGATAACATTATTCAATCCTGGACATAGTCCGCCGCAGGTAACAATTCCCACTTTTGTTTTTGCCGGCTCAAAAAACAGGTTTTCACGTGGACCTGCTTTTTCAAACGAAACAGGCATTTCACCAGAATCGCGACAATGTAAAAAGCTCTCTAGCGAGGCATCATGCAGAATGCGCTCGCTGTCGTTAACAAACTTATAGACAGGACTATCGGCCCGCTGATTGTTTTTAAGAGGCGATATAACATTTCCCTTGCCGAGGGATGTAACAAGAAAATCCTCGTACTTCATCTTCCGCAATTTTAATATAAATATATTCCAGGCTGAAACACTTCTGTTTACAACCGGCTCAAATTTATATAAATTTTCGGATGATTATAGAATCTGAAAACTCAGATGATTTGTTTAATTCTGCCGACAAGTCCGTTTTCAAGCATAACCTTGATACCATGAGGATGAGTAGGCGAGGAGGTTAAAATCTCCTTTACTCTTCCCTCCGTAAGCCGGCCTGTCCTTTTATCTTCCGATAATTCAACCTTTACGTCAATACCCGGCCTTATATCTGCTCTTCTGGTTCCTTCCATAATCAATTAAATTTTTAAATTTTCCCACCATTTCCTTATCCCCGGGTCCCTTTTACCTTCAGCCTGATTCTGTAAAATCCTTTGCTGGCTGTAATAAACAGACTCTTCATGTCCTTATCCCCGAAGCAGACGTTTGCTGTCCAGTTTTCCGGAACTTCGATGTTTCCGATCTGTTTCCCGTTTTTATCAAATATTGTAACACCTTTTCCTGTAAGGTAAATATTTCCTTTCGAATCAATTGTCATACCGTCTGAGCCCATTTCACAGAACAGGGTTTTGTTGCCCAGGCTTCTGTCTTTGTTAATCGTGTAACGCCATGTTTTTTTATCGCCAATGTCTGCAATAAAAAGAGTTTTACCATCAGGTGTTCCTACTATACCATTGGGTTGCTTAAGACCTTCAGCAACTTTCACAATGCTTTTATGATCAGGAGTGAGATAATAAACTGCCTGTATCTCCTGTGGCATTGTTGAATGATCCCACCATGCTCTTTTATAGTAAGGGTCTGTAAAATATACTCCTCCATCTTTTGTAATCCACAAATCGTTTGGGCCGTTAAGAACCTTGTCATTGTATTTTGAAGGAATGACCTTCACTTTCTTATCAGGACCAATCATCCATAGTTCGTTTTTTTCATCAGCACACGACCAAAGATTGCCTTTATTGTCGAAAGCCAGGCCGTTTGATCTTCCGCTTGGCTGCATATAAGTTGATAACCCGCTGCTATTATTCCAGAATAATATCCTGTCGTTTGGCTGGTCAGTAAAATATATATTTCCCTCAGCGTCAGCCGATGGCCCCTCTGTAAAGCTGAATCCCTCTGCCAGCTTCTCTGGTTTCGCTCCCGGATTAATAATACTTTCAAGTCCGCTTTGAGGGACGAAAGAAATTGCGCCAGCAGTAATAATTATCAGAATCACTGACAGGAAAATACGGGTAGTTTTCATCTTTTTGAAGATAAATAAATATTCAGGTTATTTCTGATTTCTGAGCCTGAGGGCAGCTTCAACCCTGGCGATATAATTGTCAATCTGCTCAGGCAATTCAAATCCGACAATAATCGAATCAACAGTTCCGAGTCCAAGAACAAACCTCAGTGACTCATCTATCTTGTCAGAATCATTTCTGAATTTCCCGTTTCCGATAAGCTTCATGCCGATAACACCTTTACCTGCATCATGAAGTTTTTGTATAACGGCAGTAACTTCAGAGACATTTTTCACATGCTTCCATTGCCTCCAGTGAATGAACAGATACGCCATGTGCGCCGATTATTTTTTTTGCTTTAAGCGTCTCAAGCTTATCCATCTGTTCCTTCTGCTTGTCGGTCCACAAAACATCAGTCATGCAATGAATCTGCACCATGTCGATGAAATCAGTTTTGAGCTCTTTGCGGAACCTGTCGATAACAACATCTGTTCTCTGGAGAAGCCCTTAAGGGCCGCTGCAGTATAAGGATGTGTACCGTAACTATCGGCACAGTCAAAGAACCTCACTCCTTTCTCATAAGCCTGCCGTATAAGTCCTTCGGCAACGCCAGCACGGGTGATATTTGACGAACGGTTATAGCCGCTGAACCCTGTACCCATTCCAAGGAAGGAGGTTTTAATGCCTGATTTACCAAGCTTTACACTTCTGAATGCCTCTGAAACCGGGGCTTTTTTGTCTGAAGCAAGAGCAATGGAAGAATTTGCAAGCAGAACAGTACCGGCTCCGGCAGTTACAGTTTTTGTAACAAATTGTCTTCTTGTAAGTTTACTGTTTTCCATGGTTTTATTTTGTTAAATCAGTTTATTCCAGACCAAGCAGCCTGACCAGGTTTCCCGGAGGCACAGGCCTTCCGCCCCTGGTTGCCACTCCTGTAACTTTCGCATGAACAATATGTTTTTCATCAGGAAGACGATAAATATCCTGATTAAAAACAAGCCTCGCATTTCCCTCTCGTGTTATATAAAGTCTGACTACAAATTTGTCCAGACTCCGAAGGGGATATTTATAGTCAATCTCAACTCTTGTAACAATCAGATCAACCCCTTTGTTGTGAAGTTCAACGAAGTCAATTCCTTTTGAAATCAAAAACATATGACGTGCATGCTCGAGATAATGCTGGTAGTTGGCATTATTTACAACCCCCTGCAGATCCAGCTCGTAATCCCGCACAATGAATTCAACTGTATATGTTTCTGTTGCAGTGCTCATAATGACTCAGAATGTTAAACTTAAAAGTCTTCTGATAAGCTGCAATTTTACATATTTTATGTGAATTATATGCAGTTAACAGGACATAAAAGTACAGGCTTAGGTGCCGCTTTATGTTAAAAACAGCAGCCAGTCATGCATTCCCCGATTAATATTTATTTGGGAAATTTTCCGAAGAATTTATTTATTGCCCGGTGAAACTTATGAATACTGTGGGGTTTGTAATGCATCAGAATACATTCTTTGGAAATATAATTTATTCCGGAATCCTTCAACAAGTCGAGGGCCTCCGGAGTTTCAGCCATCTGTTGAATCCAGATCTGGCTTATTCCTTTTTCCTTTGCCTCTTTAACAACGGCAGCTGTTTTTTCCTTCTTTGTCATGATTATAATCGCCTTTACATCAGAAGGTAATTTGCTCACATCTTTATATGACTTTTCACCTAATATTTCATCAGCCTCGGGGTTTACCGGAATTATATTCATTCCTTTTTCCTTTAGTTCTTTAAACGCTGTATAGCCGAATTTTTTTGGATTCCGTGAAACACCAACCATTGCAATAGGCTGGGAACTGAGAAATTCATTGATTTGATTTAATGTTGCCATTGCTCTTAAGTATTGAATATTAATAATATTACTATTGATAATCGTGTATAAAGATAAATATTTTGACACCCTAAACCCCCTTCCCTGCCTTCCCCCACAGGGGAAGGAGCAAAGCCTTTCCCCCTTGGGGGAAACGGGAAAGGGGGATGGATATCCCTGAATTTTGATTCGTATATTAATACTAAGTATAAAGACTTAAAAATACAACAAAAAAAGAAACTGACATTTATTTTTATTTACTTGGTATGGGGTTTTAACAAATTCATTAAAATGATGACAAAAACAGAAGATCGTACAGGTTATCTCTTTTCAAAAGGATACTCAAATTATGTTTTCATTCTTCTATTTCTGTTGTATATGTTTGATTACATCGACAGAATGGTTGTTACATCAATGTTCACCTCAATTGAGCAGGACTGGGGAATAACCCATACACAGAGCGGATTGCTTGTATCGGCTGTATACTGGGCAATCGTTTTGCTCACTTTCCCGATTTCAATTCTTGTTGACAGGTGGAGTCGCACCAAGACTATTGGTGTGATGGCAATTATGTGGAGTCTCGCCACAGCACTGTGCGCACTTACAGGTAATTTTGCCCAGCTTTTTCTTGCCAGACTTCTTATAGGTGTTGGGGAGGCTGGTTATGCACCTGGCGGAAGTGCCATGATATCAGGCCTCTATCCCATCGATAAAAGAGCCAGAATGATGGGCATCTGGAATGCCGCAATTCCTTTAGGTTCAGCAATAGGCGTCCTGCTTGGAGGTATTATTGCAGCCAAGCTCGGGTGGAAACATGCATTTGGAATTGTTGCCATACCGGGACTGATAGTAGCTATACTTTTTCTTTTTGTGAAAGACTATAAAACAGTTGATCTTTCCTTTATCGATAGTAATAAGAACATCGTTAAGATGGAGAAGAAAGACCTGGTAAAGGAGTTCCTCTCCAAACCTTCTGTTCTTTTTACATATTTTGGCATGGCTGCTGTTGTTTTTGTTACAACTTCTTTGCTGACATGGCTTCCTACTTACTTTCAGAATACAAGAGGAATGGCGCAGGATAAAGCCGGCCAAATGGCCAGTTCAATAATGGTCCTGGCAATTGTCGGGGCTCCTCTCGGCGGATACCTGACAGACAAATGGCGCAAGACAAGAGTTGATGCCAGGCTTATGTTTCCTGTAGTAACAACAGTTCTGTCTGCAATTGCATTATTTATCGCTCTTGCCCTTGTAAAGGGAAGTATGCAATATGCTGTTTTTCTTGTTTTTGGAGTACTTGTTCTTGCATTTATTTCAGGTGCAGCCGCTGTTACCCAGGATGTTATTCACCCCGGATTGCGGGCAACATCATATGCGATAGCAGTTGTTGTGCAGAATCTTCTGGGCGCCTCAACGGCCCCGATTATAATGGGAAGAATTTATGACCTGACAAATATCCAGACGGCGCTTTCTGTACTTCCGTTTGTTCTTCTGTTGGGTGCGTTTTTGTTCTGGATGGGATCAAGGCATTATAAGAAAGATCTTGATAAAGTAGCACATATACAGCTTGAGGCTGCCTGATGCTATTTTTTTCTGGAGGTTGTATAATTTACAAATTCCTTTAACGACTCTTTTATTTCGGATTCAGGATAAGAATCAAGAATCGCAAGGGCTTTGTCCCTGTACTGATGCATCTTTATTACTGCATACTCTATACCTCCATTTTCAACGACAAATGATATTACTTCATTTATCTCCTGTTTTGTTTTCTTCCTGCTCTTTACAATACCCAGGATATGCCGTTTTTTTGACCCGCCTGTTTGTTCGAGGGCATAAATAAGAGGAAGAGTAATTTTCCTTTCTTTAATATCATTTCCGGCTATTTTTCCGGTAATCCCTGTCCCCTCATAATCAAGAATATCATCCTTTATCTGAAAAGCAATGCCTATGTTTTCCCCGAAGTCCTTCATGAGCTGAATAGTGTCGGTATCATCAGTTACCGAGCGGGCACCACAGGCAGTACAGGCTGAGATAAGTGCCGCTGTTTTGCTTACGATAATTTTAAAATAGTCTTCCTCTTTTATGTTCTGTTTCCTTGCTTTCTGAAGCTGAAGAAGTTCCCCCTCACTCATCGATTTTACTGCCTCGGAAACAATTTCAAGCATATCGAACCGGCCTTTTTCAACACTTATAAGCATTCCTTTTGAAAGCATATAATCTCCGACAAGTACGGCAATTTTGGAATTCCATAGAGCATTTATTGACAACGAACCGCGTCTCTCATGAGCATCGTCAACAACATCATCATGTACAAGTGAAGCTGTATGAAGAAGCTCAATAAAAGTTGCCGCAACAAAGGTAGGTTCCGACACAGGCCCGTTTAATTTTGCTGTCAGGAACACAAGCAGAGGTCTCATCTGCTTTCCTTTACGACGCAGAATATAATTTAGAATTATGTTTAACAAAGGAATCTCACCACGCATAGTTTTGGCAAAGTAGGCTTCAAACTCAGCCATCTCCTTTTCAACCGGTCGTTTAATTCTGGTGAGAACAGGCATAGAAAATTATTTCGTTCAAATATACTAAAATCAGTTGTTCGGGAGCAATTATTGTCTGATTTACTATGGATTAAAGAACAACTTTTATCATATCAACATATTTATATATATTTGTGGGAAGAAAAATTATTATGAAGGAATTTAGAGAACTCAGCCCTGAAAGCCTTGAAAGGGCTGCAAATATGCTGAAAGCAATTGCCCATCCTGTAAGGATTTCAATTGTTGGATGCCTTGAGGACGGACAGAAAAGAACTGTTACAGAGATTCACAAACAACTTGGGATAGAGCAGTCTACAGCATCTCACCATCTTGGAATTCTCAAAGATCGCGGTGTGTTGTCATCAAAAAGAGATGGAAAAAACACCTGGTATTTTCTCAGGCATGAGAACCTGAGAACAATTCTCAGTTGTGTAAGTTCATGCTGCCAGGAATAGCAGATTTATAAATAAATCAAAACTTTTCAGGAGAGATCCTGAAACATTTTCTTCTGAAACAATATAATTGAAATTACCCCGCAGGTTATAGCCGAATCAGCAATATTGAACACAGGCCTGAAGAATACGAAGCTTTCGCCTGGTCGTATCGGAGACCACTCAGGCCAGTGAGTATTTATTATCGGAAAGTAAAACATGTCTACAACTCTTCCGTGAAGAAAAGATGAGTAGCCTCCCTCAGGTGGAAACATTACAGCCGTCTGATGAAAGCTCTCGCTGAAAATCATGCCGTAAAAAGCACTGTCAATCATGTTCCCAATTGCTCCTGCCATTATCGCACTTACAGCAAGAATCAAACCCGGATAAGCCTTTTTCTTTATAAGAGAGGCAAGAAAAAACCCTATCCCTGAGATAGCTACAATTCTGAAAAGGCTTAAAATAAATTTGCCTGTTTTACCACCCATTTCCATCCCAAACGCCATTCCGTTGTTCTCGATGAAATGAATAATTCCCCAGTTTCCAAAGATGTGATACTCCTGACCTATTGTCATATGGGTCTTAATCCAGATTTTCAAAACCTGGTCAATAAGTAGTATCAGAAGAATAAACAGTACAGATTTTTTCGCCAATGACATAGGGTAAAATTAATTTATCGGGGCGCAAATTAGTTATAAAAAACTTAACCGCAAAGTTCCCAAAGTTTTAACAAAGAGCGCAAAGAGTTAATGATGTTTCGAACCTCTTTGCGACCTTAATAATAAACCTCTGCGACCTTTGCGGTTAAATATTTTTTTTAGACAATTTTTATAAAACTATAGCCTGTTAATCAGGGACAAATTACATTAAGCTTTGTTGCATCCCAGCAATACCAGTTGCTGTCTCCGAGATATTCGAGGCATTTTACTCTTCCGTTTTTGGCAGTTGTATTCCATTCCACATCTACGTCAGAGAACTTGGTATCATTATAATAGTGAATTTTATAATAGGCATTTAAGGCAGCAGTAGTTAACCCGTACTCTATATAGCTTCCTTTGAACGAAGAAAGGTTTTTAACGCTTGTATAGGTTATCTTTCCGATCGTAGTTCCTGATTTGGTCCAGTCAATCTGAAGATAAGGTGCAGGAGTTGCGGAACTCTCGTTTATTATCCACTGTCCGCCTGTTCCGTCGAGTTTGGAGGTTCCTTCAAACCAGATAAATTCGGGAAATGCACCCGTACTGCCTTCTCTGGCTATGTACATTTTCCAGGTAACATCAGTTGCTCCTATCAGACCAGTGAGCCGTGCCTTGTAAGTGACACCCAGGTTACTGACATTATAGCTCCATTGCCAGAAGTTTTTGTCAAGGTAGACAGGGGTCTGGTCAACAGCAACTTTGAATGATGCTACGGGAACGGCAAGTGTATTTGCAATAATGAGTTTCCAGATAACAGCTACTCCGGCTGCGAATTCCCAGTTGCTTGTATTTGTTCCTTTTACCGAAATGTCCTGTGCAGCACCCTTTGTCAGACTGGCAAAGTTTGTAAAATCAATTGTCATTGATTCATACGGTGGCAACAGCGGAGGATCTCCTTTGTCTTTTTTACAGCCTGCAAAAAGTGCCGTAAAGAGAACAAGAACAACAATATTAGTTATAAGCTTTTTCATAGCAGGTTGATTTTGTGTTAAAAGGTAACGAATAAACTTCTGAATTATTTTCTATACACATACAAAGATATAAAGTAACTGTCTAATAATCACATTATAGTTAAATAATTATTCTTCATACATTTGAAAAGGCAGAATATGAATTACTTAAGAATAGATTCTATTATAATGAACAGCATTATCAAAAGGCTTACGGAGTTTATCAGAATAAATGCTCCCTTAGTTTCATTCTTTCCTTCATTTCTGAAAAGAAGCCTGTGAAAAAGAAATATAAAAGTCAGATTCAGCAGAGATATGCCCATGAAGATGTTTTTATTCAAAGTTTCATTTAGAATAAAATAGAATAAAATAAATGCTGAGGTAAGAAGGACCCAGAAAAAAATAAGATAACGTATCTGCAAGTCATTCAAATACTTTGATATTGTTGCAAATCCCGCAGCGGAATAATCTTTATCATGCCTTATAAGTATGAGCCAGAAGTGTGGAAGCTGCCAGAGAAACATAAACAAAGAAAATGCCATTATTTCCTGGCTATAAACAGAATTTCCTGAAGATGAATAACCGATCAGCGGCGGGATTGCTCCGACGAGTGCACCGGGAATAATTGAAAGGATTGTTTTCATCTTCAGTTTGGTATACACTACATTGTATAAAACCACAGTTGAAATGCCAAGCAGCAGTGGAACTATACCATTCATTATGAGAAGAATAGATCCTGAAATTAAAAATAGTACAGATAAAATAAGTGTGTTTTTAACTGAAATTTTGCCTGACGGCAATGGCCTTGTGCGGGTTCTTTCCATAAGAGAATCGGCTGCTCTTTCAGTGTATTGATTAAGCGCGGCAGAACCGGATGAAAGCAGAAAAACACCTGCAGATAGATAGAGCAGGCTTATTCCGGTATCATTATATGCCAGAAAATAGCCTGTCACTGACGATAAAACAACAGCCAGCGATAGTCTGTATTTAGTTAGATCAGCTAAAACAGGAAGAATCTCTGATAATTTATTTTCCTTCATTCAGCGTCTTCAGATAGTCGATAATAATTTTTATTTCCTCATCCTTTAAAAGATCGGAGTAGGATTTCATTACACCTTTAGGATACCCCGTCACAATTTCAGTGTCGGGTTTATAGATTGAGTTGATTATATATGTTTCATCTGCGATTACGGTCTTCTTTCCGCCACCTGAGTCTATCGTTCTTTCTGTCCCGTAAAGTCCTTTAAAAGACGGTCCGACAAGTTTGGCACCGTCGAGTGAATGACATGCAATGCAGCCTGTGTTGCGCAGCAGGAGATATCCATCAGGTTCGGACTGAAGGCTGGAGTCCTTCATAGCTATGTACCATTTGTCATAATCGGCCTGTTCAACAATTTTCGCTTTGGCAAGCATTGAAGAATGAAGAAGTCCGCAATATTCAGTACACAGAATTTCATATTCACCAATGAAAGTTGGAATGAACCACAGATAATTGTCATACCCCGGAATAACGTCTTCCTTTACTCTGAAGGCAGGAATAAAAAGGCTGTGATTTACATCTTCTGATTTTAGGGCAACCCTTACTCCCTTGTTTATTGGAAGAACCAGATCCTTTGATTTTACGCCGTTGCCATAATCAAATTCCCACTGCCACATTCTTCCGATTGCTGTAACCCTCATGGCGTCGGCAGGAACTTTTCTGCTGGCCGCAAACCCAACCCATCCATAATAGAACATTATCATTACCAGGATTGTTGGGATGACTGTCCATATGATCTCAAGTTTATTGCTTCCCTCAAACTGAAGCGCAGGCTTCCCTTTTTTTCTTGAAAAATGAATAACAGTCCAGATCATGAAGGCAGTTATTCCAACTATGAAAATAAATGCAACCGAGAAAATAAATATGAAAGTTTTGTCGACTCCTTCTGCAAGATTTGATGCTCCGTTAAACATGATACCTGTTTTAGTATAAGTTACCTTAAATAGTAATCAATAAATGTAATTATTATGACCAGTGCAAACAAAACGAAAACGCCTGCAACCATTAGTCTTAAAAAGAGATTTTCAAATTTAAGATGCATGAAGTAGGTGAGAACTGTGCCTACTTTGACGCTGGCAATTATAAGAGCTACGGCAACTGAAAACGCACCAAAATGAAATCCTGTAACCAGAACTGAAACAAAAGTCAGAATAAGGAGTATTATCAGGATAACCGCATGTGATGTATAACTTGAAATATGTGTTTCTCCGTTTTTCATAAGCTGCTGTTAGGTATTAGGTTATTAGGTTAATAGGTTATTAGGTTATAAGATAAAGTAAAGGAAAAAGGAAAATCCAGATAAGGTCAACAAGATGCCAGTACAAACCACTGTTTTCAAGGTGCAGAAAATGCTCCTTGTTTACATCCCCGTTTTTGATCTTAACAATATTTATGGTGAGCAGTATCATCCCGATAAAAACATGCACGGCATGCAATCCTGTCATCATATAATACAGTCCGAAAAACAACAGTTCACCTCTGGGAAGGTTTTTCAATACCTCAGAACCCGGATAAATTTTATACTCGAATTTATGCGACCATTCAAAATATTTATTCATCATGAAAAGGGCGGCAAGCAGAAGAGTAACCCCTATAAGGAACATTGCCAGCTTTTTGTGATCTTTCTGCACTGCTGTAATCGACATGGCAACTGTCATACTGCTGACAAGCAGAAAGACTGTATTCATTGTTCCGATGAAGGCATTTAACTCAGCTGCTGCTGTGTGAAAATCTTCGGAATATTTGGCCCTGAAAACAGCATAAACAAGGAAAAGACCTCCGAAGAGAAACAGTTCCGTGAACAGAAAAATCCACATTCCCAGTTTCCCGGTTTCACTGTCCATGTGCTCACTTGTATGATCGTGGGTCGACATATTTATTAATCCTTTTTGGTTTCTGTTGTATTTCCGAAGAAGTAAGGTTGTCTTGTTATTACGGGAATCTCATCAAAGTTCTCATGCGAAGGTGGTGACGGAATCTGCCATTCAAGAGTTACTCCTTTCCAGGGGTTTGCCGGAGCAATTGCTCCGCGTTTAATGTGATATACCAGGTTCCAGACCATCATTACAAGTCCGGTAAAAAGAATGAAAGCTCCGACCGTCGAAATAACATGTCCTGCCTGAAACTGAGGAAGATAATCGAAATACCTTCTTGGCATTCCCTGTATTCCTATAACGAATTGAGGAAAATACAGAACATTGAAACCGGTAAAGAGAATTCCCCATGCGATGTTGGCCCATCTGTTGCTGTACATCCTGCCAAACATCTTCGGATACCAGTAATGGATACCGGCAAAAAAGGCAAACCCCATTCCTCCGAAAATTATGTAATGAAAGTGAGCAACAACAAAGGCAGTATCATGAACCTGAACATTGGCTGCAACTGCTCCGAGTGTAAGTCCGGTGAAGCCGCCAATCATAAAAAGGAAAATAAATGAAATGGCATACAAAAGAGGAGGTTTAAGGTCAATTGAGCCTCCGTACATGGTAGATACCCAGTTGAACACCTTTATTGCACTGGGTACTGCCACAATGAAGGTGAGGAATGAAAAAAACCACCTTGATCCGTAACTTATCCCGGCAGTGAACATGTGATGTCCCCATACAAAATACCCGACAAAGGCAATAGCAAGACTGGATAAGAGGATCGCAGTATAACCGAATACCGGTTTCTGGCTGAAGGTGGGAAATATCTCAGTTACAATTCCCATTCCCGGAAGTATCATAATATATACAGCAGGGTGCGAATAAATCCAGAACAAGTGCTGAAACAGAACAGGGTCGCCACCAAGTTTCGGATCAAAAAATCCGATTCCGAGCAGTCTTTCTGCAATTACCATAAGAAGGGTAATTCCCACAATAGGAGTTGCCAGTACCTGAATCCAGGCAGTTGCATACAGCGACCATGGAAAAAGCGGCATCCTGAACCATCCCATGCCGGGTGCCCTCATCCTGTGAATTGTGACAATGAAATTCAATCCGGTTAGTATTGAGGAGAAACCCAGAATAAATGCCGCAATAAGTGCATAGATTACATTTGTTGATGACTCTGAACTGTACGGCACATAAAAAGTCCATCCTGTGTCAGGCGCTCCGCCACCAATGAATTGTGACAATACACCAAAAATGGCACCTATCAGAAACAGGTAAAAGGAGAACAGGTTTAATTTTGGGAACGCCACGTCTTTTGCCCCGATGAGAATCGGAAGGAAAAAGTTTCCGAAGATGGCTGGAAGAGCGGGGATAACGATTATAAAAATCATTATTACCCCATGTATCGTAAACATCCCGTTATAGGTCTGTGGTCCCATTATTGTTTCTCCCGGAGCGATGAGCTCAATTCTCATCAGTACTCCGAGAATTGCAGCAATGAAGAAAAATACAATGATGCAGTAGAGGTATAACAGACCGATTCTTTTATGGTCTGTTGTCAGCAGCCACGACCAGATGCCCTTGTACTTCCCCTGATAGTCGAGGTAGCTTACATGTGATGGAGATTCAGAGTTACTCATATTGAATAATTTATCACTTTTTTCTTCTTCTGATAATTAGCGCTATAAAAACTATAAGTGCAATCAGAATTGTTATTGTTCCGACTATTCTTGTAATCTGTAAGGTGTAGGTTTTGCTTCCCGGATTATATGCAAAACACAACTCAAGTATTTTGTTGATTGTTGGCCGTGCAATTCCTTTCTGGGCTTCAATTATAGCCATCTTTAAATCAAACGGGAGGAAGGTAAGTCCAAAGAGATATCTTGTTATTTTTCCCTGCGGACTAAGAACCAGAATCGCAGATCCATGCGCAAAATCGAGTCCCTGTGCCTTGTATTTAAACCCTGCAGCATTTGTTATTATATCGATATTTTCCTGAGCCCCGGTAAGATACATCCAGTACTTCTGGTTCTCCTTACTGATCTTCTGCACAAAATTTTTCTTTTTTTCGGCAGCCTTCTCAGGGGTATCTTTTGTATTAAAGCTTATCGTTATTATCTGATAATCTGTGCCTAACTTCAGGTCAACTTTACTTATAACATCAGCAACTCCGTCCATAAGAGGGCTGCAGAGGTTTGGACAATCAAAATATACAAACATTAAAATTGTAGGTTTGTCAATGAGGCTGCGCAGAGTTACGGTATCACTATTCTCATTCATAAACCAGAGGTCCATCGGAATTGTATCTCCCAAATGCTCAATAATTCCAATCTCAACATTCTCATTCAGAATGTTCGATTTAACCATTTCCTGTGCTGATAAAACAGAAAATAGTCCTGTCAGAAATAATAGGCTGATTAGTTTTTTCATTTGTTTCTATTTTTTACTTTTCTCCTCTTCAGAATAGATGCCGGCAATCATTAATGAACCGCCCATAAGGGAAATATCTTTTAAAAGTGCTATCAGTGTTGAGGTTCTGTCTGCATCCTGGAACAGGTTAGGAATGTGAATTGTAACGATAAAAACAAACAGAAGTCCTGCAAGCAGAAGTGTTGAAAGCTTTACATACTTTTTCGACAGAATACTGATGCTTGCTGCAATAAGCATTATGCCGGTAAGTATTATGGTATATGCTCCAAGTGGAATAAATGATGTCAGCATCCCGACATAATAGTCTACCATCAGGAAATGGTTAATTCCAAACACAGCAAACGGAATTGCATAAAGGATCCTGCCAATTGTGGTCATGTTTTTCATACGCTACTCTATTAATATTACTTAATTCTCTCGTTCGGTAATCTCTTTTTCCTTCAGGTTGCCAATAATGAAAATATCTCTCAGTTTCATCATTACAAGAAATATAAAACCAAAGGCAGCAAGCAGCCCAAGTCCGTAAGTTAAAATTAACCACACAGGAGCCATTCTTACAGTATTCCACATTGCTCTTTCGGCAACAAGACTTACTGTATGAGTTTTAATTGCTGCCGGTAAAAGGGTGTCTCTGCTTACCGATCCGAAAACATCTTCATTTATAAACCTTGCACTAACAAGAACGTTGCCGGCTGTGTCTCCGGGAAGGTCAGCAGGAACTGCAAACCTTGCATTTCCTTCGGTGTCTGTTGTTTTAACCTCATCAATAGGGAGCAGTCCGAAAGTGCGGTGAACCAAAAGCTTAACCTCTGCACCGGTAACCGGAACAGAACTGTTGTCCTTCACAGCGGTGGCACTGAGAATTATGTTTTTATCAGTTGAATTATATGACAGCACCATTTTGATCAAAGCACCAGGATAAGCCGAGGATGTTATCAAGGGCATAATCTGCTGCTTGTAATTTTTGTTGAAACTCCTGAGATAGGAGATCAGGTTCCATAATTCTTCAGTAGACAGCACACTCCTGAATGAGGGCATTTGTCCGCGACCTGTTGTCAGCTTATAAAAAATCTCTCCGTCACTGTTTCTCTGAATCTTCTCCGAAGCAGGATCTCCCGGAGGAGGGACAAGAGCCAGATAATTTGCTTTTCCCGGCGTTCCATGACACGATATACAATTGACAGTATAGAGTTTTTCTCCTGTCTTTCGTGTGTCGTCGTCGAAAGAAAATGTACTCAGCCTGCCCTTTTTGTCATCCGGAACAACCCATTCCTGCCCGTTAACCTCAGGCAGAATTAACTGCAGAATAAATAATAGAAGTAAAATGGTCCTCATACAGATATCAGTTTTTTGCCGCCTTTTCAGTACCGGCAGTTGTTTCGTCTTCAGCTATTTCCCAGATTGGCAGCACAGGAAACAGCTTTGATAAAACAGTTATTATCATTAATACCAGAATAATAGCAGCTAAAGAAACAGCAATTTCAATAAGGGTCGGCTTATATACTACCCATTCAACAGGAACATTCTGAACAGGCAGAAAAGGATGGGCCTGTGGAGGAACAACAATAATGTAACGTTTAAGCCACGATGCCGCAAGCACAAAACCCGCAATAACTAACATCGGAAGAGGTTTCCTCATTCGTTTGATGAGCAGGAGAATTATCGGGATTATAAGTCCGAAAATCTGTACCCCCCAGAAAAGAGGAGCATAATGGCCTGCAAAAAGTTCCTTCAGGTGTATTGCGTCAAGAGATTTTAATTTATACCCCGGAACCATGAACTCATTAAGGTTGAAGTATAAATAAACAATTGATACCAGAACCAGAACACGCCCGATCTTTTCAAAATGGTCATCGGTTAGATATTTCTGAAGTTTATAGTTCACCCTGAAAAAATACATAGCAATTATTACAGCTGCCGTTCCGGAAACAAAGGCTCCGGAAATGAAGTAGGGCCCGAAAATGGAACTGTCCCAGCCGGCTCTTGGTGTAACCGCAAACAGCCACGATGTTACAGTATGAATTGCAAAAGCCAGAGGAATAATGAGAATAAGCAGTATTCTCATTGCCTGCTTAAGTATTGTGTATTGTTTTTCGTGATGAATCCATTTTATTGAGAGAAGTTCATATGCCTTAATAAGAAAAGCAGGTCTGCCCTCAAGTCTTGATTTTGAAATTGCCATATCGGGAATCATAGGCAGAAACCATAAGAGAAGACTGACAAAAAAGTATGTTGTTACTACCGTGACGTCCCATAGAATCGGAGACTGAACCCTGCCATACAAAAACACATTCGGAAGCCTGTCGGGACGACCCATGTCGGAGATTATAACAAGTCCGGCCACGGCGGCAAAGGCAACAGCTATTATTTCAGCTATTCGGGCGATTGGCTTGATCCAGGTGGCTCCCGAGAGTCCCAGAACCGAACTTATAAGCATTCCAACAAGGCTTGTTGCCACAAAAAATACAAAGTTGGCTATATATACTCCCCAGCTTGTAACATCGCGAAGTCCCGTGACTCCAAGTCCCTGCCTCAGTTGTATGTAATATGCAAAAAGACATGCTGCGAGAAGGGCAGTCAGAAAGCCCATCCAGAGGATAAATCCTTTGTTGATCCTGACATTTCTTAATACGTCTGATGATACCTGATCTAGTCTTTCCCGGTATTTATCGGAGCCGAGTATTGTTCCAGTCATATTATCCGGCATTATGTAATTTCCTTGTATTCTGTAGTTTCACCTTCTTCAAACTTGAAGATCCTGTTCTTTGGAGGTAGATAATAAACCCTTGGCTTTGTTCCCAACTCCGCCATGAGCCGGTATGCTCCGCCTGTCTCAAGCAGTTCCTTAAGGTTTACTGTCTCCTTTGTTGTTCCGTTTGTAACTGCATTCTCGTTTTCGTCGCCGAAATAGAAAACTCCATTCGGACATGCTGAAACACAATATGGTAAAAGACCCTCCCTCAGCCTGTCGGCACTGAAAAGGCACTTTGATATGGTTCCTTTTTTCTGCGGCACATTCAGTTCTACGTCATACTCCTTGCCTTTGTCTGCTTCTGCAGCCAGTGGTTCCTGCCAGTGAAACATTCTTGCTGAATAGGGGCAGGCCGACATACAAAAACGACAACCGATACATCTTTCATTATCAATAAGTACAATGCCGTCCTGTCTTTTGAAAGTTGCATCTACGGGACAAACAGAAACGCACGGTGGATTGTCGCAATGCTGACAAGGTTTTGGCATGTAAAAGGCAGGTGTGCTTTTTGACTCCTGCATTACAAGGGTGTTTATGTGGTATTCGTATGGTCTGAGGTGATGTGCTTCCTGGCAGGCATTAACGCATTTTCTGGCATTTCTGCATTTCGACAGGTCGATTACCATTACCCATCTCTTGCCTTTTATTCCTTCTCTGCCTCTGGTCTGAAAAACTTCAGGTCCGGGTTTATAGTCCTTTACCTGGTCTTTGGGAATTTCAACAAGGCGGTTATCATCGGTGAGAACTTTGATAGTATCGCCTGTTGATTTTGCTTTTTCATAACGATATCCTGAGTAGACGGCAGCAGCTCCTGCAACAGAAGCAGCTCCAACAATTCCAAGTTTCCTGAGAAAATCCCGTCTTGATGATTCAAGGATCTCGTCTATTTTTTCTTCGTCAGTATTCTTCTTCTTTTTCTCACTCATAAAAGCATGTTTGGAATAGCATTATTAGAAGATCATGAAACAGTTATTTCTGTTTATTGCGGCAGTGGTGCTGTGAATTTTTTAACAGTATATCCGGTGCCGGATACAGCCTCTTTCATTTTCAGAGTATCGGTTTTTGATGGAAAATACTCAACAACTGCGATACCTGTAGTGAATGATGCTTTAACGGATTTGACCCCATCAAGGTTACTTATTGTTTTCTGGATTGTCTGCTCACATCCGGTACATGTCATTCCTCCGATTGAAACTTCAATGAGTGAGGCCTCCATTTGTGACTCTGCTTTTTCGGTCTTTGCAGTATTTCCGCTGCATGATACAGCTGCAATCAGATATACGAAAAGCATCAGGTTTGCGGCAAATTTGATTTTGTACATTTTGAGGTATTTTTAGGTTAAGACTTTGCAAATAAATTAACTAGCATAAAAGTATGAATAATTTCATGAAACTGTTAAAAAGTGTCAAAAATCATAACAACAATACCCCTTTAATTGTTTGGTATTGAACAAACATAAATATTATCTGTTAATGAATAAAAAAGATAATCATGGAATACAAAAAATTTTTAAACCCGATTGGACTGGCTTTAATGGCCTTAATTCTGAGTTTGAATGTTATGGCTTCAGAGCCTGAACCTGCAAAATCAGACTTTGCTGAATATGCTGTAGCACACGAGTTTCCGGCTCTTCCGTATGCTTATAATGCTCTTGAACCTTATATCGATGCACGGACAATGGAGATACATTACGACAAGCACCACAGAGCGTATTATACGAATTTTGTTAATGCTATAAAAGGAACTCCAGTCGAAACAATGACTTTGAAAGAAATATTTGCCTCTGTTTCCAAACAGACTGATGCTATCAGAAATAATGGCGGCGGATATTATAATCATGTGTTTTTCTGGAACAACCTGGGAACAGGCTCCACGGGACCATCTCCTGAGTTGTCTGCTGCAATTATTAAAGCTTTTACATCTTTTGATAAGTTCAAAGAGGCTTTCAATAATGCTGCCAAGACAAGATTCGGAAGCGGATGGGCTTGGCTATATGTAAACTCGGATAAAAGTCTGGCTGTCGGAAGTACCCCCAATCAGGATAATCCCCTTATGGATGTATCAACTGTAAAAGGTACTCCTATTCTGGCTCTTGATGTATGGGAACACGCTTATTATCTTAAATATCAGAATAAGAGAGCTGATTATGTTGATGCTTTCTGGAGTGTTGTTAACTGGAATGAGGTTAATAAGAGATTTGCTGAAGCTGTAAAATAACCCCCTCGGCCTTCGGCCACTCCCCCTGTGAGGCATAGCCGTCAACCTAAGAATACTGATAAGGGTTAGTGTAGTTGA
>JFJP01037961.1_pt1 | contig 20828 bp, 13 predicted proteins | sample 431651 | NCBI WGS metagenome assembly JFJP01 (sample SAMN02602958, study PRJNA72255) | Microbial mat metagenome, whole genome shotgun sequencing project. | biome: fresh water; feature: sink hole; material: water; isolation source: purple microbial (photo- and chemosynthetic) mats found in...
ATGAGTCGCTCATTGCTCCAATCTGGCGCAGAAAAGAATAGGGCAACACTCCTTCAAAATTAAATATAGAGTTCTTTGGAAGGTCCTTCATTACACCAGTGACCATGAACTGATATTTATTCTCGAAATTCAGCGACTTGCCAATCGGGTCTGTATCACCAAAATATTTATTTGCCAGTTTCTCTGTAAGAACAATTGAGTTGGGCGAACTCAAAGCGGTTGCAGGGTCACCTTTGAGAAAAGGCATCGTAAACATCTGAAAAAGACCTGAATCGGCAGCAATAACTGCTGATTCAAAGAACACTTTATCCTCCTGTCGGAATAAGATCCTGGGCAGGCGGTTAATACGTGTCTGTTCAATAATTTCAGGGATCTTCTCTTTCCAGACAGGTCCGCTCGGATGAGGAGTTACGGTTACGTGGTACCTTTTACCACTGTAGAACTGGTCTTCTTCGACACGGTAAATACTCTCTGCTTTTACATTGAATTTATCGTAGCTGAATTCATCCTGTACCCACAGTAGTATCAGCAGTGATGCAGCCATTCCAACTGCAAGTCCTGTAACATTTATAAAGGTAAAACCTTTTTGCCTGGAGATATTCCGGAGGGAGATCCGAAAGAAGTTTTTAAACATGGCTTAAAAAATTAGGTGCAGCATAAAGACGACATTAGTCGCAAAATGCTGCACCTGATCTAAAATGGTTTACATCAATTGATTAATTAGAATAATCTGATGCTATTTGCTCATTTTAATTTCTGCCAGGCTCCCATTTTCAATCAGGATGACCTTAAACTGTTTGCCGTCAACAGAGATTGTTACTTTGACCTTACTGTCTGATCTTGCAACTGTAATGTCAACTGTTCTTCCATTAAAAGCCTTAATGTTACTGAGCGACATTTCATTCCAGGCTGCAGGAAGCTGAGGTGTTATTGAAAATGACCCTAATCCTGTTGGTCTGAATCCGAATACACCCTCAGTAATCACCCTGCAATACAATGCGCTTTCAGCTGAAAGATGGCGCTGATTACCTTCAGGCCATGCCTCCACAGCATACGGGACATGATTGCCAAGTAACCGTTGGTCAGAATAATCAGTCAGGTATCTAAGTCCTTTTTCTGTTGCACCTGCAGCAAATACACCTCTCAATCCATAAAGTGTAGACCGGTCCCAGAAGGTTGTTGATCCGGCTTGTGTAAGCAATCCCTGATCGGTCCAGAGCTTTGGAGAGAAAAGTGCATCCATGGTACCCTGAGCCCTGTTGAAGATCCCTACTGTGAGCGGAATACAGATCCAGGAACGAAGTATATCATTACCGTCGTAATACCTGTAAGTATCAAACCCATCTACCTTAGCTCCAAAATATTTTTCAATATTTGCTCTCAGATCCCTGGCCATACTTTTATACTGAGCAATAAGTTTTGGCGCTTTGCCAAGGTCCCTTCCCAGGTAAGTCGCTGATATCAAAGCATCATAAAGCAACGATGATGTACACAGGTTTGCTTTTCCTGCAGGGAATCGTCCCTCAAGCTCATCGCTGTCAGAGGCTACCACACCATCGGCATTGATCTTACGTCTGCTGTACTCGATACACCACTCAATTAACGGCCAGAGCTCCTCAGCCGCCTTTCTGTCTCCCAGAGCCAAAGCAAAACGTGAGGCTCCGTAAGCAATCATTGCCTGATCACCCCTGTCACCGGCTCCGTTCCAGAATCCTGTACCCTCAGCAATTATTGAACTTGGAATTGGTTTGTATTCCGGATTCATATACCTGGAAAACCAGCTCCACGAAACCATACCAGCCTCAATAGCAGTTGTATAGCCTGTGTATGCAAAAAAAGGATTTGCATATTCAGCCTGATCGTTCGCCCAGATTGCGGCATAATATGCACCTCCGCCCGGACCATGAACCAGTCCGCCTTTTGTTTCATAGATACTCTCCATTGCCCTGATTTTCGCAAAATCAAACATACGGTTCAGAACAGGGTCTGGCGAGGTGAAGGATAGATTTCCAAACATCTGATTTACAAAGCTAACTCGTTGAGCGAGTTCTTTTTCAATATCCGGAACCAATGGTTTGTCAGAAAGCTTCCGCCCGGAGAATACTACAGCAAATGTCAGTTTCTCATTAGGCTTTAATGTATATAATCCTGATCCGAAGGTCTTTGCTGTAATCTCGTAAACATCATAGACGCTTTTCTCTCTGTGCGAACGTGTGTTTTTTTCAAAATCCTCAATGTCTACTGTTGCATCCCTGGCGGATTTATTTTCTATAGTCACTTTCTCAATAGCAAGAGGTTTATCTGTTGAAGGAAAAAATTCACGAATAATATTAATGTTGTTGTTGATTGTTCCAGTTATAGTAAGGATACCACGAAGCCTGAATCCGGTAATTGTCTCATTGGCTGGTCTGTTATTTATTTTTATTACAGGCTCTGCTTCTTGTCCGAAAATGTATGTCAGACTTGCATGAGTATCGTTTGGAATAGTCCGTAACATTGGAAATACAAGCTGTTTGGTACCAAGAAGTTTTCCTTTTTCATCGACACCATATGTTGTTATTACGGAGATGAATCGCCCGCTCATTTCAATATTATCAGAATGAGCTTCCCCTTTTGTTACTTTCCAGGATATTGATCCGTCATCTTCAAGATTCCAGCGATTTTGTCCCTGAAGACTAAATACGAAAGTAACTGCAAACAGAATTGTTAACAGCTTTTTTTTCATAACTCAATCAAATTTAATAAACTGATCACAAAGCCGGAAATGCTTTACGGGCTTCTCTGTCGGGATCATTTTTTAACTCGCTCATATCGTCAAGAACCATTGTTTCTCCGTTCGCTGATGAATATTTCGGCCACGCGGGTAATCCACCTCCATTCGGATCTCCGGTTTTCATAAACTGAAGTAGCGAGCCTGCCATCTTTTCCGATAATTTTCTTGGTCTTGCGCCTCCGCCGGTATGAGTCAGCATCAGGTCTGTGTTATAAAACCAGAAACAAATATCTATGCAATGGAAGGCACGCATGCGGTTGTCGAACAAAGGTGGCTGCCAGCAGAACCAGGCAGTATAAACCGGGGTTGATTGTTTTGATTTGGCATCAGCCAGGGCAATAAGACTCTGCCTGTTACTGCTTACCATTGACCAGATCTCAATTGGCTTTCTATCAGGAAATGCTTTTACATAAGCATCAACTATCTCACCGGCTTTATCACCAAATCCTGCCCCAAATCCGGCTCTGAGTTTAATTTTTTCTTTTACCTCATCAAGTGTAATATTCTCGAGGGAGGCATCAGTACGGCTGGGTGACTGCTCATTAAGTGTTGAGCAAACAATAATTGGAACATTCTCAGCTGTTGGAGATGCATCGGGATAAAAAGGATGCTGCGGGATATACAAGCCATCAACTATTGGATTGAATCCTCTCCTGATACCAGGTGCAGCCGGACCTGAATCCTCAGCCAGTTTTGCTGCAGCCCTGTTAGCAATACCTATATATTCAAGCCATGGAATTTCCTGAAGCTTATCTATCTGTTTCGCCGTTAATCCGGCTTCCTTCAAAACATAAGCACCCAGTTTCTCGGAATAATCTTTTTCACCTGATTTAATACCTGCCCCGCTGAGAACCACTGCTTTATGAAATAGTCCTTTTGCTGATGGCATTGCTGTCAGCGTGGTTACTTTCGATCCCCCACCTGACTGACCTATAATTGTAACATTTCCGGGATCTCCTCCGAAATTGGTAATGTTGTCTCTTACCCACTCAAGAGCAGCCACGAGATCGAGCATTCCTATATTACCTGAAGCTGCGAATTTTTCACCTCCCACACCTGCAAGATTTGTAAACCCAAGAGCTCCAAGCCGGTGATTAACAGAACAATATACAACATCTCCGAACCTGCTGAAATTCTCTCCGTTATACCCATCCTGTTCGATTGCGTTTCCGTTAACAAATCCGCCCCCATGGAGCCAGACCAGTACGGGCCTTTTCTTTCCATCATTAACGGCAGGGGTAAATACATTTATTCTCAGACAATCTTCGCTTACATCATCATAATTCCAATGATCAACAAACGAAGAATAGGCATTTGCATATCTCTTTTCCATTATCTGAGGAGCAGAGTTACCCCACCATACTGCCGGGAAAATGTCTGTCCATGGTTTCGGTTTTTGCGGAGGCATAAAGCGGTTTGCCCCGGATGTATCAGCACCATAGGGCATCCCCAGAAAATAATTGATCCCTCTCAGAATATATCCTTTAACCTTTCCATATTGAGTATCAGCCAGAGCGATATTGTCTCCTATAAACAAAACCTGCCCGTCATCTTCATCCTTTTTTGCAACGGGTGAAGCACATGAAGCAGCAGTTAAAGCGGCTGCGCCCAATGTGAATCCGGCAGCTCCGGCACTCACTGTCCTGATGAAATTACGTCTGTTGGATTTCATTTTATTCAAATTAAAATATCATTGTATGTTTTATTCCCATGTATCAGTTCTGAAAGAAGATGCAGGGATCCCTTCAATGTTAAAAAGATCACCCACGATGAAGTCTTTGAAGGCATACCTTACAGCTGCCGGCTCTGCCACAGACGGACTGTAAAGAGTAATTCCTCCCAGTGAGAATGAAGCAATAGCCGGATAGAATCTCTTATTTGATCCGGCAATTTCAAAGCATGATAACTCTTTGCCGAATGAAGTTATTCCATTTGGAGCATTATTAAAAGTTAGCTTAACCATTGATCCGTTAACTGTCATCTCTTTGAGGACAGGTCCGGCACCGGTAAATCCCTTCTTACCATAGGTATTTGTTAATGCAAGATAAGCAAGACGATCACCACCGGCTTTCTTATTTGCAGGATGGATACAATCTTTCTCACCAATATCCATAATTGAAGCCATTCCAATATTTGAAATGGCAGTTGAAGCCTTTAGCTGTGCTTCTCTGAGATATGCAGAATTAAGACCTGATGGTCCATAATCAAAAGGAGCTATCTGAACATAGAAGAATGAAAAATCCCCAACACCCCATACCGAGCGCCAGTTCTCAATTAAACCCGGCATAAGTCTCACATAATCAGAGGCTTCATTTCTGTTCGACTCGCCCTGATACCAGATGGCACCTTTAATTCCAAATCCGGCCATCGGGTTTATCATTGCATTAAACAAGACAGTAGGTGTTTGCTGGGATAATGGTCCCTGCTGGTTCTTATCGGGCATTTTTACGAATTCGAATTTCTTAATGCCTTCCTCACTAATCCAGGGTTCAATTCGTGTCCCTCCCCAACTTGAGTTTATAAGTCCGACAGGAACTTTAAGAGCCCTGTTGAGCATCAATCCGAAATAGTATGCGGTTGCGCTGAATTCGCTAACATTCTCAGGTTCACAGTTCTTCCAGGAGCCTTCAAAATCTGTCTGGGTCTGAAGACTGGAGGCCTTTTTTACAGTAAACATCCTGATTTCAGGATTTGAGGATGTTGCAATTGCCTCATTCGATCCGAGTATAGGCTGGTTCCCATAACCTTTCATTGGCATCTCCATATTTGATTGACCTGAGCAAACCCAGACCTCCCCAATCAGCACATTTTTCAGCTTTATTGTGTTTCCTTCGCTTATTGTAACCTCGTATGGCCCGCCTGCAGAAGGCGTTACAACTTTCAGCTTCCATTTTCCGTCGCTGCCTGCTTTTGCAGAATAGCTCTTCCCATTCCATGAGGTATTAACCTTAACTGTCGAATTTACAGATGCAATTCCCCAGATTGCAGCTTCCGACTTTTGCTGCAATACCATATTGTCGCCAAAAATTGCGGGCAATTTTACCTCAGCTGAAACAACAAAGGAATTGATAAACAGGATTAACAGAATTGATGATAACAAAGAGCATAATCTTTTCATAACTTATTTTTTAATGGAATAAAGTAAAAAAATCTAACCACGGAGCCTTCGGCAAGCTCAGGCTGACACGGAGTTACACGGAGATTCTTCTCCCGTAATGCCTTTGCGCCTTTGAGCCTTTATGCCGTTACGCCGTTAAGCCGTTGCATCCCGTTAGGCCTTAATGCCGTTATGCCGTTACGCCTTAACTGCCATTAACCACGCCTGAGCCATCAGCTGTGCACCGGGAAATGAAGCATGTACTCCATCTCCAGTCCAGTAGGAACCCTGGGCTCTTTTCTGGGCCTCATCATAAACTTTCTGAAAAGGTATAAAGGTAGCGCCAAACATGTCAGCAATTTCTCTGGCAGCTTTCTGGTAATCATAGAATTCAGGATACCACTTATCGTCAACGGCTTTCACTCCGCGGACTGCAAATGGCTCACAAATAATAAGTTTCACATTTGGAAGTGCCTTTTTTGTCCTCTCGAGAAGAGCAATATAATCTTTCTTATAAACCTCAGCTGTGCCGTTGTACTGACCATTAAGTTTGTGCCAGATATCGTTCACTCCGATAAGTATACTAAGAACATCAGGTTTTAAATCCAGACAATCTTTATCCCAGCGTTCAGCAAGTTGAAAAACCTTATTTCCGGATATGCCTTTATTATATATTTTCAGATTCAGTGAGGCGTACTTTTCGAGTAAAGCAGCTGCCGTAAGCATTGCATATCCAGTACCGAGTGCTCTCTGATTATTGAAGGCCATCTCCTCTTTATTACGGCCGGCATCGGTTATTGAGTCACCCTGAAAAAGAATTACGTTATCCTTTGCAAGAGTTTGCTTTTTAGCCGGTGCAGGAGCCATTGAAGCTGATAGTATTTCAGGAATACTTACGGCCATTAATCCACCCAGAGCTGCTTTCCTGATAAAGCTGCGTCTGCTGTTGTTGGTATTTTCCATAGAATTTATTATTAGACAATTATGTTTATTTCTTTTTTATTTACCCCCTTTCCCGTTTCCCCCAGGGGGGAAAGGCTGACCCGAAAGTCAGATGTCATACAATTCCGAGGTCTTCTTAACTCCTTCCCCCCTGGGGGAAGGTCGGGAAGGGGGTATTTAAACAAAAACAGAAGCACTGGCAATTAAATATTTACTTCTTTTTGTACTTTCCACTGAAATCTTCTGCCAATGCATTTATTTCAGAATCAGTTAACTGAGAGCCTGAACTTATTATAACACGATATCTGAATTTCGCGGATTTTTTTGCCGGTATTGAGAAATTAAATTGCTCTTTATTTTTTGTGAAATCATTCCAGCCCAGCGGGTTGGCAGCAAACAATCCATACCCTCTGGCATGCCAGTAAGTGGGATAACCCGGGTTTTTCGGATGGTCGCAGATTACAACCGAGATATTTTCGTTTCCGATTATACCTGAAAGATTCATCCATTTAGCCCTTGTACCCCAAACTGCATCGCCTGATATACCCTCACTGCTCATGTAATTTCCTGTAACTCCTCTATTAAGTGTATCTTTTACACTTAAAGGAAGGCCTAGTGAGTCAAGAAGTATTACACCTTCATTAGCAGGTAGTTCCAGTTGTCTGGCTACACGAATACCAAACATACCTTCCTTAGTATCCATAAAATTCACAGTAGAATCACCAGCTGTAAGGTTAGTAATCCTGTCAATTATTCTTACAGTGCCTTTGGCAATAAAATGATATTCAGTAAGTTCTGTCAGGAGTTTCACTCCAGCCGGAGAGAGCCACTCTTCGACGGAGACAAATGATCCCTCTCCGTTTTCGCTTGCCAGCCGGTCAATGCTGATATGTTTTATCACACCTCCATTTGGTTCTTTAACCCCTCTGTAACCATTTCCCCAGAAGTCAAATCCATTCACATTACCATAGTTGAACCAGATCCCAACCTGGTGAATATGGTCATTTCTCTCCCCTTCACGAGGTTTCAGAGGAAAACCACGTGTGATTTCTGTTCCTCCGGCTGATATAACAGGATAGAGAATTGGTTTATAAACATTATCAGGCCAGCAAAAGGAAGTGAACAGCTTTTCATCAATCAGTACATCTGTCTTGTTCTCATCGCTGTGAGTGACAAACTTAATAGTAGCAACCGGTCCGTCGCCAGGCCGGTTGCCGCAAGAAACTGACAAGAATACCGTTAATAATCCGATTAACAATAACCGCATAATATTAATTATTATTAAGTTACAAACCAGGTACCAGGTACTGGGTACTGGGTACTGGTTCCTGGTTACTGGTTACTGGTTACTGGTTACTGGTTACTGAATACTAGTCTCTTCCCCAGCACCCAGCAACCAGCACCCAGCACCATATAATTTACACTACATTCGGTACCACGTAAGGCTTGCGATACTCGCGTGTGAGTAATTTATCTGCCTCAGCATCGTTGACAAATTTTTCCTTAGCGCCATCAAAGGTCAATTCTCGTTTAAGACGATATGAAATATTTGCTAAAGCGGGTAACGCAGCCGACATGAATCCGTCATGAATATCGCAATGCAGATCTTCATTCTTTCCTGAACGGATAGCATCTATGAAGTTTCCATAGTGACTTGAACCACCCGGAGCTGCAAGATATGCGTTTTCAGCAGGTTTTTCTTCTGTTGATACTACATCTGAACCTGCGAAAGGTTTGTTTTCACGTTTCCTGAAAGCTTTCCACTTTCCGCCATCAATTTCCATGTAACCTTCTGTGCCATAGAACATATTGCCGATGTTTATGTCAAGGCTCGATTCGCCGTTTGTATAGCGTCCTCTGGTACCAAACTCAATTACTTTTCCATCTTTATATTTGAACATTGAAGTCTGGGTATTCGGAGTCTCCTGTGCGCACTCTTTGGGATCAATTCCGAAAAGTCCACCCATAGAATATATCGTAACCGGATGTTCATTTTTGTTCAGTCCCCAGCGGGCAATGTCGAACTGGTGCGGACCCTGGTTTGCAGTATCACCGCCACCTGTTGCCCAGAACCAATGCCAGTTGTAATGAACCTTCTTTTCATTGTATGGTCTCTCCTGTGCCGGTCCCTGCCACATATCGTAATGCAGAGTTGCAGGGGGTGTGCTGTCAGGGGCGATACCGAAGGAGTCGCGTGGTTTGAAACACAATCCGCGTGCCATGAATACATCACCAATTCCACCATCGTGCAGGAATTTAATAGCATTCATTACACCGGTAATTGAACGGTTCTGTGTACCTGTCTGAACACGTACATTATATTTTCTGGCAGCTTCAACCATTTTCCTTCCCTCAAAAATATTATGGGTGGCTGGTTTCTCAACATAGACATGTTTGCCGGCCTGGCAGGCCCATATTGTTCCAAGTGCATGCCAGTGGTTTGGAACTGCGAATGATACAGCATGTATCTCTTTGTCATCAAAGACCTTGCGCATATCCCACTCAGTCTTGGGAGTTTCGCCTGTCTTATCCAGAACAATTTTTGATTTTGCAGCAAAGTACTGTTCATCGACATCGCATAATGTTCTAAGACGAACGTTTTTGGAGTCTTTCATTCCGCACCAGCTGTTAATGTGTCCACCGCCTTGTCCGCGGATACCAATAACTGCAACATTGATCCGATCATTAGCTCCCTGAATTGAGCCATACGATTTAGCGCTGAAACCCATACCGCCAATGGTTATTGCGGCAGTTCCCATAGCTGTCTTTTTAATAAAATTTCTACGGTTTGTCATGTTAGGTATAATTATTAGGTTGATTAATAGGTTCTTATAAAATATTTAAATTATTTAATGATTAATTTTTCTGCAATTTTCTTTGCATCAGCATATACTTCATCAGTCGAAACCGGAATTCCTCCTCTTATCTTACTCACTTCAGCTGCAGCCATAAAGGTAAATATTTCAAGTGTTTCTTCAGATGATACCGGTGGAATTCCGGTATTAAAAAATTCAATTATTTTTATCAGCAAAGGGGTATATCCGGCATATTTTCCCAACACAGATATTGCTTTTTCTCCGTATACAATTCCGCCATAATCAGTTTTGCCTCCCCTGATACCTCTGAAGGTTCCTATTCTTCCATCTGCCCATGTGCCCACTGCGAGATCGGTGTTTGTAACAGATGTTCTTACTACAGATTTACAGCCTGTGCCCATAACAGTAAAAAGGGTCTCAACACCATGCACTCCATACCAGAAAAGATCAGGATGTGTTTTTTCGAGAGTGCCCGGACTATAGGCATCAGCGCCAAGAACTTTTCCGACAGAACCTTCAGCAATCTCCTTTGCCCCATAGATATATCTAAGTGATGAAGCGGAAAAAAGAGGAACTTTATAATGAGCAGAAGCCTCAAAAATGGCAATGGCATCGGGCAGCGAAGCAGCAATTGGCTTGTCAATAAAGACTCTTTTTCCAGCTTTAAGTACAGGCAGAACCTGTTCAAGATGGAGTCTGCCATCGTTGGTTTCGAGCAAAACAACATCTACTTTTAAAAGAAGTTCATCAATTGAGTTTACAATTTCAACCCCTTGTTTGGAGGCGTCTTCAGTATACTTTGGAATCCGTTCGTAGCTGCTTTTTATTTCACTGCTCCCCTTTGGGTAGGCAGCAACTACTTTATATCCGCCAAATTCCGGTCCGGCATCTGCTTTATTAAGGGAAGAAATGAATGCACCACTGTGTGATGTATCAAGACCAATTATTCCCACTCTCCGTGAAGAAATCTGATCCAGAATCCCTGATTCATGGCTTTTTCCTGTTAGTCCCAGTCCGACTGTCCCTGCAGCTGCTGTTATTATAAAATCACGACGTTTTAACGGATTATTCATGTATTGAAAACTAAGATTTAGAATGATAATTAAAGGAATGAAATTTAATAATTATTTAATCCATTCAAAAAATATATCGTAATTTAATTCACCCGGAGTCATAATTAACTGTTTATCGCTATTTACAGCATCATATGAAGCTTTAATAGTCTCAAAATCCATCTTAATACCAGCATCAAGTGTTTCGCCATTTGCGTCGAGCGGGGCTGCAATAATAAGTCTCCGGGGAGCAAAAGCAGAAGCCAGGTCTGGAAGATCATATTCTTTAAGAGCGCCAGGGACGCTACTCAGGATGAGGTGTGGATTATAGAATCTGGTCTGCACTATTGACCTGAACGACAAACAGGGTTCAACCAGAATTAAGCTTTTAAACTCACCTGAAAAAACGGCAGAATGCAATAAAACTGAAGCCATTTGTCTCCTTGCAAAACCAATGATTTGAGTATTCTGATCACCTGTTTTAATTAATCTGACCAGTTTATTGAGGTCACCTGCCTGAATACCTGTAATGGTTCGGCCGGTAATCATCGATGCATACCATAGATTGTGTGATGCTCCGGCAAAGAAAGCATCACCCCGCAAAGTTCCCGGACCCATTTCGCCAATACCTAAAAGATCGGGAGCGAGAACTGTAATACCCCGGCTGACAAATTTTTCAATTTCCTTGCCTGCAGGAGCCTCAGCAGACTTACCTGAGGGATGAAGATATATCATTGTTTCATTTCCCTTGACTGCAGGACAGAACACCAGATAAGGAATTACATAATCTCCTTCGCCTTTCACAAAATACTTTTCAATAGTATAAGTGTTCCTCAGAATCCGGCCTGCAAAAACAGGTTTGTCAGTAAAAGACGGATTGCGATAACCAGAGAGTTTTCTTGCGGCACTTACTACTTCGGTATAAGAGACTCCTCTTCTATTTCTGGAACTGCACAGCTTCTCTAAAAGTATATCTGCCTCTTTCCTGTTAAGACTGAAAACAGTTTCACCTGCCATGGATGTGGATACCTGTCCGGTTTTTGTCACCCTGAGTTCATCTTTTGTCAGAAAGCTTACCTGCTCATCCTTATAACTGCCAGGATTATTCAGATGTTTTTGAAAGAAAGAGTACATAGCTTCCCGGTTTTTAACAGTAGATGCATGACCTGCATCATCCGTAACACGGCTGAAATTTTCAGATTTCCCATATGCCCGGTAGATTCCTGATACCTCCTCTTCAGTTTCCATAGCCCCCTGAATACTGAACATATCGTTGTTTGTAGTTATCATGATTGCCGGTTTGGGAGCTCTGACAATCAGAAAATCAGGATGATCCAAGCCTTTGGAGAGAATGTTAAACAAATTCTGTTCAGCATCCTGCGGACCAATCGACTGTAGTAATCTCCTGTAATTTGTAATATAATTTTCGGGAGCTGAAGCATAAATACGGTCATCAAAAGCAGCAATATATGCCGATTGTGTTCCCCCGCCCGATCGTCCTGTAATTCCAATTCTTAGAGGGTCAACTTCTTCCCTTGAAATAAGATAATCTACTGCTCTTATACCATCCCATATCATGTATCGTGCCTGTGAGCTTCCTGTTATAAAAGCCTGTGCCCCGGGATATGAATGCTCACTTGTTGGCCCTCCAATAATTGATTTTCCTGCTTTCTGATCATAATACTCAAGCCGTTCTCCCTGTCCTACCGGATCAAAAGCAAAGACAATAAATCCCTTCTTAACCAGGTTCAGTATTACATGCTGATAAACATCGCTCCTGTATCCTTCAGCACTATGGCCGCTGCAATATATAACAGCAGGCGCGTGGGTTTTTCTTTTCAATCCTGCAGGAATATACAGTGAAGATGTTACGTAAAAGCCTGGCATCGATTCATATATAACATGCTCAACTTTAAAGTCTTCTTTTATGATAGTGTTTAATGTTTTTGCATTAAGCGGAGTCTTTTCCGGAAATGGTCCGACAATTTCCATCATGTTTTTCCTGATAATGTCCTGCCGTGAAACCCACTGATCACTTGACTGTATACCGGAAATGATATCCTCCCGTTCATTAAGAAACTTATAAGCTTCGCCTGTCAGGTGGTGATACAGTGAATTTGAGGCATCGCTGTATTCCATCCATTTACCAGTTATAACATCAAGTTCATTCTGAGAATTTACCGTATTGCTAATGGTCAGCAGGAATAAAATCACCATAATAATCCTGGCATAAATCAGAGGAGTGGTAAACATGGAAATCTTACTTGACTTCATATTGGCTGTTTTTATCTTATGTATAAATACAATTTAAGAGAGAAAATCCGGGTTCTGTTTTTTCAGGTCGGCAACATTATTACTGACATGAAAGATATAAGTAAAAACATGAAAGCGAAAAGATTGTATATACTTTTTTATTTCAGAAATGATCAGGAACTATTACCTTAGCATAATTACAGAGATCAGGAACAATCTCAATTAATAAAAAACAATATATTACCAGGTATGAATGCAAGGACAATATTAATGCTAATCCCTCTTGTGCTGTTAACTGCATGTGGGAGGACAGAAGGAGAAACAGCATTTTCAAGCACATGGGATTCACAGGAACTGCGAACATGGGCAGGTCCGGAATACTGGTCTAATCCGCTACAGGACTGGCAGGTTAAACAAGGCCGGTTATCCTGCATGTATGCAGGTACAAACAGGTCGGTTCATCTCTTAACCTATGATCTTGGCCCCGAATCAGGCACATTCAGTTCAGGTGTGGTAGTCGGCTTACCTGAAAAGACTTCAGATTCCAAAGCAACAGGCTGGGCTGGATTTATAATTGGAGCCAAAGGTGAGTTCAATGATTACCGTGATGCAGCTGTTTATGGAAAAGGTATCCAGGCAGGAATCACAACAGGAGGCAAATTATTTATCGGAAATGCTCCAAAGGAAAATTTTTCTGAGTCACAAGAGCTATTACAACTGTTAAAAAGTGAAAAGGGTGTTACATTAAGGATCAAGGGAGAACCTGCTGAAAATAAAACTTTCAATTTGGTCTTATCGGCATATAAAGGCGGAACTAATAGACTAATTGGAGAAATCTCCTCCGTTGTTCCAAAAGCTGATATGGAAGGGAATATAGCATTACAAAGTCATTTTGATGCCGGACAGACAGCACTGGCTGACCTACATGGCTTCTGGTTTGAAAAATGGCAGGCTTCAGGCAGCAAACTGATATATCATCCTGACCATTATTTTGGCCCGGTCCTTTTTACCCTGTATACAGTGAATAAAGATATTCTAAAGCTTACAGCCCAGATGCCTCCTGTCTCTCCTTCTGATGCTCAGACAGTGATTCTTGAAAAACTGTCACCTGAAAAAGTGTGGGAAAAGTGCGGAGAGGCATCAATTGATCCTATGGCCCGAACTGCTACGTTTCGCATAGAAGGCTGGGATAATTCAGCTGATATTCCCTACAGGGTTTCCTACAACTGGAGTGCCGATACCAAAGATCCTGAAACATGGTACTATGAAGGCACAGTAAAGAAAAACCCTGTAGAAAAAGAGGAGATAGTAGTTGCAGCATTTACCGGCAATAATGATCTGGGTTTTCCAAATAAAGAAATTTCAGATCATGTAATGAAGCACAGTCCGGACCTGCTGGTATATACCGGCGATCAGATTTATGAACCAAGGGGAGGTTTCGGATATACTATTGAACCACTTGAAACAGCAACATTTGATTATCTTCGTAAATGGTACATGTTTGGCTGGGAATATGGTTCTATGCTCAGAGATATTCCTTCTGTATGCCTTCCTGACGATCATGATGTGTATCATGGCAATATTTGGGGAGAGGGCGGTAAAGCGGCAAAGAGATCGGATGATATTAAGGAATGGCAGGATGACGGGGGCTACAAAATGCCTGCGGAATGGGTTAATATGGTACAGCGTACACAGACAGCACATATGCCCGATCCATTTGATCCTGCTCCGGCACAACAGGGTATCTCTGTTTTTTATACAGATCTTCGTCTGGGAGGCATAAGTTTCGCTATAGTAGAGGACCGTAAATGGAAATCTGCACCTAAAGCTCTGCTGCCTGAATCGCTAAAAGTAATAAATGGATGGGCTGAGATCAGCAGACTGGTTGATCCTGCAGCTCTGGATGTACCCGCAGAACTGCTTGGAAAAAGGCAGATAGCCTTTCTTGAAGAGTGGGCTGGTGACTGGAGTGATAAAACAATATTTAAGTCGCTTATCTCACAAACAATCTTCTGCACTGTGGCAACCCTGCCCGACTCCGCACAAAGTGATGTTGTGGTTAGCCGGCTCCGGATAACAGAAAAGGGTGAATACCCGGCAAATGACATTCCTACTCAGGATATGGACAGTGACGGATGGCCCAGAAAGGGGCGTGATGAAGCATTGCGTGTTATAAGAAAGGCCTTTGCTATTCATATAGCAGGAGATCAACATCTTGCAAGCACTGTAAAATATGGGATTGACACCTGGGGTGATGCCTCATATGCAATATGTGTACCCTCAATCTCAAATTATTTCCCCCGCAGATGGTTCCCTGACAGACCCGGAAAAAACCGTGCACCAGGTCAGCCTGAAAACACCGGTGATTTCTATGATGGCTTCGGAAATAAGATGAGTGTGGTGGCAGTCGCAAATCCTGTAATCACAGGCCTCTCCCCTTCACGGTTGTACGACAGGGCTGCTGGCTATGGAATAGTTAGATTCAATAAAAAAACCAGAGAGATTGAGATGGCCAACTGGCCCAGACAAACCGATCCATCATCACCCGGGGCAAAACCATACGAAGGCTGGCCTATAAGAATAATGCAGGAAGATAATTACTCACGTCAGCCTTTATTCTGGCTGCCAACTCTTGAGATATCAGGAACGGAACTTCCGCCGGTTGTCAGAATTACTAATGAAACAACCGGAGAAATGATATATTGTATAAGAATCAGGGAATTCAGCTATCGTCCGGGTGTTTTTGAAAAGGGAGACTATAAAATTGAAGCAGGAGAACCAGGGACAGACAAGTGGAAAGTAATAAGGAATATAACCGCGAAGGATAAGAATTTCGAAGGTAAGATCCGTATTGATTTATAATAAGGGATAAAATGATCTCCCAATATTCTATATCATATAATTTTAAATAGTTTTATTCGTTTAAAGCATACTGATAACAGTGATCAATTAATAAACCTGATTGATTTTCATGCATTTTATTAACCAATTTCAAATAAAGTTATGAAAACAATAAACCTGTTAAAAATCAGAACATTATTTGTAACAGCCTTGTTAACAGCAATTTCAATGGGTGCAGCGGCACAGTCATCTATGCCACCGGAATTAAATAACAGCCCGATAAAAGACCAGCTGAATTACCTTGAACAAAAAACAAGGATTTATGAAAATTACCGGGCAATCAGGGAAGATATGTTTCAGAAAATCAAGATCAATGTCACTGACTCTTTGACTGCTGGCGAAAACAATATTATGATTCTGAGGGAGGAAAGATCTGACCTGAAATTTACAATCGACTCACTAAATACCCTGATTGAAACAACAAAGGTCAATCTTGAAGAGATGACCCGGACCAAAAACAGCATTAAAGTATTAGGACTGGAAGTAAATAAAACATCCTACAACTCGATAATGTGGATAATAATAGCAGTACTAACAGGCATACTATCAATTGGTTTCCTGGCATTCAAAAGAAACCTTTTTGTTACTAATACCACTAAGAAGGAACTCGAAGATCTGAAAAATGAGTTTGAAGCATACCGCAAAACAACCAGGGAAGCCAGGGAAAAAATGTCAATGTCACATTTTCTTGAACTAAAGAAACTTAAGGGAGAATAAATTGATATTCAAAAAAAACTCCGACTGATCAATTATTATTAACAGGCTTAATGACAGACATCAGTTCACTGACTGATCTTATGGCCAGTATGTTTGGGGAACTTAAATTTTCTGCAGCATCAGCGAGCGAACCGGAAACAAGAATCTGTTGATTCGGAAAGGTTTTGCTTAAGTTCTCGAGATACTCTCCTGCCAGTTTAAAAGGCAATCCTGACAGGGCACCGGTAACAATAAAATCACTGTTCCACTTATCATTCACTTCTGAAACTGCATTTAAGGGTGTAGATTGTCCGAGATAAATAACCTCGTGTCCATTCCTTCGCAACAAATATGCATAGAATAAGAGCCCCATTTCATGCATCTCATTTTCAGGAAGATACATAATGATTCTTTTTCTCTCCGGTGATGACGGAGGAGGAAGTGCATCGATTGAAGATATTAGTCTGCGACGGAAAATATTTGTAATAAAATGTTCTGCACCTATATTCACAGATCCTGTGTGCCACAACACACCTACCCTTCTCAGAAAAGGGAAGATTACACCGGTAAAGGTCTCCACAAAACCAGAATTTATTATAGACCTGAGAAGTATCTCATTAACTGAGTTCTCATTAAAATCCATCATTGCTACTATAAGGGATTCGATCTGGGTATTATGAAGTGAGGAATCAGCAACAGATGAAGTTTTTTCTGCAAGTTCGGAGTCTTTTAATATTGCAATTTTAGAGATCTTATAACCATTTTGATACAGAATGGAAATATTAATTATACGCTTCAGATCTTCATCTGTATACCATCTTCGGTTAGTGGCAGTCCGATGTGCTTTCATTATCCCATACCGGCGCTCCCAAATCCTTATTGTTTCGGCCTTTATTCCTGTTAAAACCTCAAGATCATTAAGAGTATATCGTTCCATTGTTAAGGTAAATCAATCTATAAATATATATTAAAATTAATTGAGAAGCCAGAAAATCATAAAGAAAGCCGGATCGATTGAACCGGCTTTCCCTCACTAAAAATTTAACAATTCAACACTATGATGGCAAAAGAACTTTGTCGATTACATGTATCACGCCATTAGATGCCTGAACATCAGTAGCAATAATCTTTGAGTTTGTATTGATGGCAGGAGCCGGACTTAATGTTACACTAATATTACCATTCAGAGTCGTTACCGATCCGTTTGAAAGCTGAGTTGACAATACATTTCCGCTTACAACATGATAAGTCAAAATTGGCACCAGCTGTGCTGCTGTCAGATCAGCTATCCCGCTAACTCCCAACTGAGTAAAAAGTGCAGTGAAAGCATCATTTGTCGGGGCAAATACTGTAAATGGTCCTGTACCGCTAAGTGTTTCAACCAGGTTAGCTTTAACAACAGCCTGAACCAGAATACTGAATGAATCATTTGCCAGTGCATGTCCAACAACTGTTGGAGGAAGAAGAACTTTGTCAATAGCATGAATAACGCCATTCTTAACATCAACATCAGCAACGACTACCATTGTCTCTTTGTTAATTTTTACTCCTGATGATGTATTTAAGTTAAGACTAAGATAGCTTCCCTGCGATGGGCTAAGAGTATTGAGATATCCGCTTGTAAGCATAGCTGCCTTTTTTTCTGTTCCAAGAACATGATATAGCAAAATAGGTGTAAGAGTCTCTTTCGAAAGATCTGCAATACCACCTACACCAAGCTGAGTAAATAGTGCTCTAAATGCGTCGTTAGTAGGGGCAAAAACAGTAAAATTACCTGCCCCATTCAGAACACCAACAAGTTCAGCTTTTGTAAGAGCTTCGACAAGAATTGAGAAGTTTTTGTCAGATAGTGCGTATTCTGCAACAGTCTGATCTGTTGTTAGAGCTTTTTCATCTTCCTTTTCACAGGCTGCTACAAACAAAGAAGTTGAAAGTAAAATAAGTCCTAAAAAATAATTTTTCGTTTTCATGATGTTTAGTATTTAAGTTAATATTCGTTTTAAACACAAACAACATGTTGATATTTTTTGTTCGCTTTATTATTCTTTATTCCGGTCAATAATACAATAAAAAACTTTATAATTATAATTTACATACATCTATTATATTGTATTACAATTATTTACAGCCATATGTTAAAATATGTTAAATGTTATATTATTTTTAATATTATCAGGACAAATATATTTTGATATAATAATGCCTGGTTAATAATTTTATAAAGTTTTACAGGAAATACATAAAAGAAGATAGTCAAAAAGAATCACAAAAACTGCTTATACCTTATTATGTCTGACAGATTTTCTCCACAGGAACTCCTCATCAATTGATATTATGGTCTTTCCTCTTTTTATTTCATCCTCTATCTCACTGATCAGGAGTTTTGCAGCTTCCAAGCCCATCTTCCTGGGATCCTGATTAATAACAGTTAACTGAGGATCAAAGAAATCTGTTATTTCACTGAATCCATAACCAAATACTCCGATATCCTCCGGGATTCTCAGTCCGGCTTCTTTCATTGCCTTGTATGCTCCGAGTGCAACCCTGTCGTTTACAGTAAAAATAACTTCCGGAAGATTGCCTGAACTGTTAATCTTCCTGAATGATTCATAGCCATCCTTCAGCTCAAAACCAGCCTCAATTATCCATTCCTTCCTGACCGGAATTTTATTTTTAGTAAGTGCTTCTGTAAATCCTTCAGCCCTTACCTTCCCGATATTGGTAGTCTTATAGCCGGCAAAACAGGCAAATTTTGTATAACCTTCTTCAATAACCCGGTTCAATGAATTAACAGCTCCGGGCTTGTCGTTAAATACAACTCTGGAAAACTTCATATTCTCAAACGCACGGTCAAAAAACACAAGAGGGATATTCATTTTCCTGACTATCTCAAATATCTGATTATCTTTCGTTTCCTGAGAGAGACAAACCAGAAGCCCATCCACCCTCATACCAATAAGATTCTCCATGTTTTGTTTCTCGATACTCTCTTTCTCGCGCGAAACGGTAAGGATAACATGATAATTATGTTCTGTCGCATAATCTATCATGCTATCAACAACATATGAAAAAAAACTATTTTCAAGGTCAGGAACAACAATTCCTATTGTGAAAGTGCGACGTGAGTTTAGCTGCCGGGCTATAAGGTTTGGAACGTAACCCATTTTACCAGCCGTTTCGATAATCTTCTTTTTCATAGACTTAGATATATCGGGATGGTCACGTAATGCTTTTGACACCGTGACCCTTGATATATTAAGCTTCTTAGCAATATCCGACTGCCGGATGTTGACCATAATAACGCCTATTTTTTGAACTCAATTTTAAAACCTGTAACCTGCCATGCCGGTAGTTTTGCAGGCTTTTTTATTACCAGACCATTTTCAGTTACAGTCCATTTCAGTTTCACATCACTTCCCAGCATCTTAACTGAAGCAACAGGATCAACTTTAAATCTGGAGTTCTTTGCAAGAGACTTTATTACAATATCTTCTGCCGGAGAGCCAAGGCAGTATGCATACAGGAATCCATCTTTTGTTGTGAAGCGAATATCTTTTGAATTGAACTTGTAATTCTCGTTAAACCTGCCGGGCTTAACGGCTTTGGCCTCAGCTGATTTCTCACCATAGGTCTGCCATGGACGGGAGCCATATATTCCTTCTCCGTTTGCAGCGGTCCATACTCCTACTTCTTCAAGTATCTGAATCATATCGGGTTCAAGATCTCCTTCCGGAGTCTGAACGACATTAATGAGAAGGTTTCCGTTTTTACTGACAATATCTACAAGCATTTGAATGACCTCATTTGCTGTTTTATATTTCTGGCCGGTCCTGTAATACCAGTCACCAATCGAAGTATCTGTCTGCCAGGGATAATCGCTTATTGTATCAAGCACTCCCCGCTCAACATCCTGTGCCCATTTGCCGTCCGAGGCCTGTTTACAGGTATAAACCACATCGAGTGTTCCATTGTTTCCTGCTATGTTCTGATTATAATAATGTGCAATAAGGCTTCTGCCAATATCACCAAAGGGCATCTGACTATCTGAATACAGAAGATCGGGGTGATACATATCTATCAGCTCCTTAATTTTGCTGAACCAATCAACCTGAAAAACCAGATTGTTAGTCAGCCATCCTTTATCGTCTGCCTGTGCCTGAGCATGATACAGAGACCAGAATGCAGGATAAGCTCCGTCGTAAGGAACACCGGCTTTAGGACCATTCTTGTCAGATCCATGGGCACTCTGGTACCATGTATAGCTTGCTCCAAGGTGTTCGGAAACACCAAACTTCATA
>JFJP01027237.1_pt1 | contig 20818 bp, 24 predicted proteins | sample 431651 | NCBI WGS metagenome assembly JFJP01 (sample SAMN02602958, study PRJNA72255) | Microbial mat metagenome, whole genome shotgun sequencing project. | biome: fresh water; feature: sink hole; material: water; isolation source: purple microbial (photo- and chemosynthetic) mats found in...
TAACCAAATTTAAAACAAAAAAACAAATCTGAAGCTAAAAAATTTTGAATAAAATAAAACATTTAAAGACAACATTATCCTTTTATTTTAAATTGGATTTTGAAGAATTTCTAAATACAAAATACCACAGAAAATTTCATCATTTATATGTTTTCTCACATAATAAAACTGCCATTATTTCACACTTAATAAAAAAATATTTTAAATTTAAGGTTATTAGAAGAATGTTTAAGAAAAAATGAAAAAGAAAATTAATAAATAAATAAAAATTTTCATTCAATAAATATTTGAATAATGTAATAAATTAAACATTTATACTTAGTTTTTTTTTTCGTTGATTTTTTTAATTTATGATTATTTTCTTTCAATTTTTTGCATTGGCATTATCAAAACTTCATCCAAACTTTCCTTATTTCCTTCCAAAATCTTTACCGAATTCAAAAAAAATAAAGGTATAATATTTATTAATCCAATTAAAAACAAAGGATTTAAATTTATTTTTTTCATAAATTCCATATATGCAGGATAAATAACTAAAAATAATCTGCTCAAAAAAATGCATATTGCAAATAAAGATTGATGATAACAAGCTGGCACTATTTTCATTAATAAAGTCACATCAAATGTGAAAGCCATTTCACACCCAGCTTTTGTAAAAAGGGCTAAAAGTCCCCCAAATAAATTTCCTTCAATAGGACAAAAAACTTGCAGAATAAAAAACAATGAAATTATAAAAACCGTCTTTTTTAATAAAGAGATTAATTCAAACTTTAAAATCATCAATCCAGCTAAATAGCTGAAAATCCCTTCAAAAACGCCAAACAGAAACGAAGTCCAAAATATATTTTCAGAAAATATTTCCAATGACAAAGTGAGACAAAAATAAGAAAAACCTGCACAGATGAAAAGCAAGCAAAAAATCAAAGAGTTTTTTCTTATATTTTCTTGCTTTAAAAAAGAAAAATCAATAAATTCAAACTGGCATTTGGTTTTTTTCTCAATCTCTTTTAGATCAGAACTTTCTGAAGGAATTGAAATTTTCTATGAGTTGAAATTATTAACGAAATAAAAAATTATTATCATTACCTTATTTTCTTCTGAAAATTGGATATTCAGTGAGAAAAAATATAAAGACAACAACATCATTGGAATTCCAATAAAATAAATATTCATTTTTCTCCAATCTTTGAGTAAATATGCAAAAATCGCAAAAAAACAACCAAAGAATCCCCAAATTGTCGTTAGAATGCTGGGAATCAGTTTAGTAAATTTCTTATTTTTAAAGGTTTCAGGGGGATATGAATAGACAATCATATAGAATAAAATACCTGTAGAATGAAAAATGCAAAAACAAATCGAGATAAGCATTTCATTGTTTGTCAAACTTCCCAAAACTGCAAATAATCCTGAAATAAAATTCAAGATACTAATAGTTTTTCCTTTATATTTAGCGGGAATTCGAAAAATTATTGCAAGAACAGTGCTAGAAAAAGCACCAACAAAAATAAATGATTGCATATACACTTTGTTGAAAGATTGATCACAGATCATATTAAATTCATGTGTAATGCTGTTGAAGAAAATATCAGTCTTGAATGCAACAGTCTCTGAAGAACATGCAATTCTAGAATTGCATTCTAAAAAATCATCTTTTTTGGGGTCATAACAATAATAATTTGGCTCTTTGAAAACAAATGGAATTTCATTCAGAATGCTGGAGTTCATTCCATGAAGAAAAGCCAAGACAAAGATTATTTTGAGATCAAGAGAGGATGCTGATTCAAATTCTTTCATGAACAATATTAATTTGAGGGAGAAAAAAAATATTTGTTTGTTTGTTTTTGTTATCTTAAATTTGATGAGTTATCAAAAAAATTTACGGTGTGTTATTTCAAAAAATATTTGGAAGATTTTGTGATAATGTTCATAAAAATCAAAACGATTTTTCTTTTTTCTTCAGTAATAAAATAAAACTTATAAAACTTTTTAATTATTAATTGCTTCATAAAAATGGCCGAAAATTTAATGAAAAAGCAAACTCCAGCCATCGATGATTCTCGTTCCCTCAACATGCCAGTCTTCAAGAATAACAAACGAATCTTCCTCAATCAATTAGAAAAGTACACTTCTGATTTATTATCTCATTTGGAAGATTTGGATTTTTCTCAACCCCAAGAGCTATCGCAAATTGATGACGTTTTATCAGATGATTTGAAAAGCGAAAAGAAGAATAATTCACCGCCTGAAAACAACGGAATACTTCCAAAGCTTAATATTCCTCCTTCTAATTTATATTATGAAAGGAAAGGATATAAGAATTACAAATACAAATTATTTGATATAGATCTTGATGAAATCGGAAAATGCCAAAAACTTGGCAAAAAATTCGATGTGAAGAAATTTTTGGAAGAAAATCCAATTGATAAAGGAAAATCTTTGGATTCGAAGTCAAAAGAACATAAAAAAAGAAAGAACAATAATTTATTGATTCTATCCAAAAAACTTCAGAAATTTTCAAAAGGGGGATGTGACTTGAAAGAAAATATAGATGATAATAGAAAGAATAATAAGTCTTTATTGCCGAAAATTCAACAATCAAAATCCATGTTCTCAATGATGAATAATGAATATTATTTTAAGCCGAAAGAAAACATCCAAGAAAAAATAAACCATTTGATTCAAAAAACAGAACGAGATGGAGTTTCATTCATAAAATATGATAACAATAGGAAAGATCCCATGATTTTAGAGAATTTCAGCGTTATGAATCAGATCAGTGAACAAATAGAAAATGCAGAAAATGGTGATAACCGAATGAAAATTCAGCAGAATAATTTAAACATTTCAAAAATTATCAATAAAATCAATTTTTTATGTAATCTTCCAAAAGAAGAAAAGTTTTCGATTGGAGCTAAAAAAGAAATAAATATCCTAAATGAGTTTATTTCTCTTTGCAAAAGCGCAACAATCACTGGTGTATATGAAAATAAAAAAGGAGGTCTTTCTTTATAAAATTAGTTTTTTAACAAATTTGTTTTGGTTTAGAAAAAATAGGTTTGCCCATTCATAATCTCAAAGAATACTTTTCAATCTTTAAAATTAATGACAGTGAGATTAATGATAGAATTCTATTAGCTTTCGGAGTGAACCCTTACAATAGTCTTTCTAAAATCAATTGGGAAACTTATTTGAAATTTAAAAAAATTATTATTATTAAAGAAGCCAATCTGAAGGAAAACACAGAGTTTATCTTAAATGTATGAAAATTTCTTTTATTTACAATGTAATAAAGATTTTTTTCTTTAGTATTTTAACCCAGAGAAAAAGGATTTTGTTGAATTAGATGAATTTAAATTAATCCTTCGAAACCTTTGCAATAAAATTGATAAACACTTCGAAATTCATGAAATAATCATTTATGATTATTTGTTTGAAAATATTGAATTATCAGGATCAATTGTGAAAGGAAAGGTTAATATGGAAATATTCAAAAAAAATCTATTGAATTTAACTCTTCATTATAAATATTTTCTTAATTTGATTGTTAAAATTTTTAATTAACACAAATTTCTTCTTTTTTTTTGAACTCTATTTTGATTAAACTGAACAATTCTTCAATTTTTAAAGGTAAAATTTGCATCCTTTCCCCTATTTTTTCCATATTTCCTCCTCCACTTTTATTTAAAAGTCCTATGTGGTAAGTCATTTCCTTTATTTGAATTTCTTCTTTTAATTTAGATAATTTATTTTTCTTCTCGTCAATATCTTTTATAATTTGTAATAATTTTACAAAGGTCTCGTTTTTTTCCTTTAGTTTTGTCAATTCTGGATTGTTAACTTCGTATTCTTCTATTAGGTTATTATTTTTGTTCAATCGAATGTTTTCATACAATTTGTAAGTTAATAAAGAAGTAAGTGCCTTATTTTCAATCAATAGAGACTCCACTGCTTGCAATCTTATTTTTTTCTCCAATTTTTTTTTTAGCTCTCTTTTTAATAGTTCATTTTGTCTCTTAACTTTAATTAAAAACTGTTTTTTAGATTCTAATGACATAAGAGTTTGAGTCAGATTTTTCTGGTTGATTCTTACAATAAAAGGACTTTTTATTACAGCCTTTTGAAGTTCATCTGAAACAACATCTTCTTCTTTTGGAGCTATTTTTTCTTTCTTCACTAAAAATCCATCAGAAAAACTATGATCTTTTGATTTATTTTGAATTGTATTATCAATATTTTCTTTTGCTTTTATCGGAAGTTCATTTGTTTCAATTGGGTTTATGAGTGTTTTCTCTATATTTTCTTGGTTTATTTCAATATTTGGATAGATATGCTTGTTGCTTTTGGAAAGTTTGAGTTGATTTGCGATTTGAATTTCGCAATTATTTTTCAGCAAATTCTCTGGAGATTTCATTTTGATTAATGAGTTGGTAGGCTGTAATAACGGGGAGTAAATTGCTTGTGTTGCTTCATTCAAAAGAATAATAGAGTTGTTTTGAAAAACTGGGGTTGAAATTTGAAAACCACCATTCGAAAGAGAAAGATTGTAATTATACATCAGATAAAAAATAAAAAACTTTCTCAAAAATTAGGCATTTTTTTAAAATTCCAGTTATTTCTAAATAGGGCTGAATAAAAGTTTTTTTTTAAGAAAAAATAATTCATTATCAAATTTTTTAATGTTTTAAAAAAAAAAATTAAAAAAAATTCGCCCACCGAGGGGCTCGAACCCTCGACCACCAGCTTAAATAAAACTTTTGGGCAATTTTTTTTAATAAATTTAGCAAGTATTTCCTTAATTGACATAAACTTGATTAGGTCTGTATAAATTTTCTCTTTTCCCCTTAGATCTGAGATTTTCTATTACACATCTCATTCCAATCAGCATCATAATTATAATTATAGCGAATGAAAGCCATAACCATTCAATAACTTTAAAAAATGTTGTGGTGAGAATGCCCATAGGCAAAGATCTAAATTCATAAATAAATTTAAAAAAATTAATAAATTTTAAGGGATTTTTTTAAAATACCCAACAAAACCCATTGTTCCTTCAGCTTTATTGTATACAACTGGATATTTCCTCATAAAAACATCTCCGAATATCATAAATTCCATATTAGCTCTAAAAATTTATATTTTTTTTTACATAAATTCAAAAAAGATTTCTACGATGAAACAGCTAAAATGCAGTGTTTTGAGGTCTAAATAATAATAAATTAATTATGAAAATTAGAAAATTTCACAAATTTACATCTGAAGCCAATATATAATCATAACCATTTAAAGTAAACTTTGCTCCATATGCATAAACATTAATTTTAGGATATAGTTTTTCATTGGCCGCAGATACGCATGGGCAAAAAACCCCTGTGAATGTAGAAAAACAATAACCAGATATTGCGCTCCACAAAGATGAGAAGGCTTCAGCGCTCAATAATAAAAAGGAAGTCCCACTATCGATTATCGCTTTTTTTGAGTTACTTCTACAAAAATCATTACCAACATCAAGGCCTAAAACATCTATCATCTCATGATCAAATTATTAAATTTCTTAGTTTTTTATAATTTTCATTATATTACCCAATAGTCATCTTGAACAACATTTAAAAATTTTGTTTTATTTTGGAATTTGCTTGGGATATAACCAACATAAAATAAAGAGCTTTCTGTATCTGGTTTGATTTCAAAGGTAAATAAAGTATTCTTTTGTTCAAATGGCAAATTTCTTAATCTTTAAAATCATAAAAAAAAATACATCTAATTGCCCAGCATCTTGAGCTAAATCAATAAAGTTTTTTACAGATTTTAAATTTGAGAGACCAAGAATCCCATCAGCTAATAATCCCTAATTTTTCTCAAAAATATAAACAAATATATATATATTAAAAATAAACATTCAAATCATCATCTTGATAGAATGACCAGAGCAAATTCTGATTCACATTTATGCCTAAGCTTTTAACTGAAACATAATCTGATCCATAGTAACCCTTCACTGATCCTAATCCATACTTTAATAAATTTAAAAAATCATTTCAATATTTGAAAAAATCACTTGAATAAAGCCAAGATTTGTAGTCATTCTGGCGGTAGATGAAGCTGTTATAACAAAGCTTTGATGTGACCCTTGATATGGAACCCAAAGAATCTTCCATATAATTTATTTAATAATCATTTGTGTCAAATATTTTTTACATGTGAACCTGTATCAAAAATAAACGTCTGAAGTTGCGGGGGCGTTCCAATTCCAACACTTCCATAATATTGCAAATCTTGATAGTTTTTTATTATCATTGGAATTTGAGGACTGCCACTCACCAACAATGAGGTGTAGCTTGCCACACTATTGGCTTTTATTTTTCTTTTTTTCTTTCAGAAATCGAAATTCTTTTTACATTTGGTTCTATTCACAATTCGCTTCAGTTCAATGACCCCTAGAAAGTAAAGTATTTATGGGGATTATTATGAGATTCTCTAAGTACTTTCAATTGTTGTTTCTTGACAAAGAGAAATAAAAAAGTGGATTTGTATGAAAAAAAATAAAAATTTCCTTGCTTTCCAAAAAAACATTTTGAATAAATCAAATTTTTAGTTAATTACAAAAAAAAAATTAAAAATTTAATTAAATTCAAAAAAAAAAAAATTAATCAGTTCAGACACTCTTTCAAACATTAAAGATTATTTATTAAAAAAATTAAAAAAATTGAAAGAAAAAAAAAAGATACATTTTTTTTGTATGAGGATCTAATAATTAAAATATTTAGGAAAATCGGCGTAAGCCGCCTCATATTTAGCTAGGGCAGTTCAAAAAAAAAAAAAAATCAAATCAAATTTATTAATAAAACATATAAAAGGGTTTTGAAATACAAAATTATTTATAAAATTATAATTTTCTTTATCTTTTTCGCTCTCTCAAAATGTTTGCAAACACCCCCAAATTAAAATCCATTCTTGGAATATTTGCAGGACTAATGTGTTATTTGGGTCCTTTCATCACTCTTTTTATAATTTTCGTGGGTGGAGTCATCTCAAAAACAATTTTATTTATGATTTTGTTCTATCAATATTGTTTCGCTACAGAGTGGCTAAATTATCGCAAATTTGTAAATTGGTTAGGACCCTATCATTATTTCAAAGAAGATGGTTTAATCGTAGAAGAAGAAATCACAGATAATAAGAATATGTTCTGTTTTCATCCACATGGTATTTTGGTAATGTCTTTGCCTTTCTCTTGTTTAAGACATCCAGTTCTCTTCAAATCAAGAATGCTTGGTTCGAAAGGTGTTTCCTTAGCACCTCTGAGTGGAATTTTTTTCAGATGGATAGGGGGCTATAACATATCTCCAAGTGAATTCAAACAATATTTAATCAATGGTGATAATTTGTGTTTTTCACCTGGAGGTTTTGAAGAAGCAACAATCAGTGATCATAGAAGAGATAGAGTTTATGTGAAAAATAGAAAGGGATTTGTTAAATATGCTCTCGAATATGGATACAAGTTATATCCTTCCTATACCTTCAACGAAAACAAAGCTTTTTACACATATAATGGCTTTGAAAAATTTAGATTGTGGCTCAATAAATTCAAAATTCCATCCGCAATTTTCATGGGAAAATATTGGATTTTCCCGAATGATAATCTAAAGTTCTATACGGTTATGGGAAAAGGAATACAGTGTCCAAAGGTTGATCATCCTTCACAAGAATTAGTTGAAGAATATCATCAAAAATACGTTGAAGAGCTCAAAAGAGTATTCTATAGTTATAAGGATAAATATGGAGGAAGCGAAACTTTGGACATTCAATAAAGTCAGTCATTAGATTTTTGTTTAACTTTATGCGAATAAGTTCCAAAAAAAAAAATTCAATTATTTTTTTCTTTCATTTTTATTTTTTAGTATTGATAGAAATTAAATATTTAAAATTCCTAAACAAATATTAACAAAATCAAAAAAAAATTCCAAATTTTATTCCATTTCTATTATTTTTCTCTTGAATTTTCAAATAAAAATGAATATAATTGAAATCAGGGTCGCAAGTCGTTTTAAATTAAGTGGAAAAATAGGTGCAGGAACATTTTGCGACATCTATCAAGGGGTGAACGTTCATTCTGGTGCTGAAGTCGCCATCAAATTCGAAGACACTAAATCTAAATACCCTCAATTATTGTACGAAGCGAAAATTCTTCAAAACCTTCAAGGAGGCTCATGTATTCCAAATATGCATTGGTGCGGTCCAGAAAATGAATTTAATGTTTTGGTGATTGATCTTTTGGGTCCTAATTTGGAAGATTTATTGAATAAATGTGATAGAAAATTCTCATTAAAAACTGTATTAATGATAACCGACCAATTATTGTCAAATATGGAATATATTCACTCCAAAAATTATATTCACAGAGATATAAAGCCAGAAAACTTTCTATTTGGTCTAGGAAAACAATCACATGTTTTATATACAATAGATTTTGGGCTATCAAAAAGATTTCGTGATGCTAAAACTCAAGAACATATACCTTATAGAGAGAAAAAACCTTTGATTGGCACTGCTAGATATGCTAGTATTAATGCTCATAAAGGAATTGAACAAAGCAGAAGAGATGATATGGAATCTATTGGATATTTAATGATTTATTTATTGAAAGGAAACTTGCCTTGGCAAGGGATTAAGGCGAAAAACAAGGATGAAAAATATCTGAAAATAAAGGAACAGAAAATTAATATCCCATTAAAGGAGTTATGCCATAATTTACCTCATGAATTTTCAAATTATATTAATTATTGCAGAAATCTGAATTTCGATGAAAAACCAAATTATCGATTAGTAAAACGATGGTTTAAGGAATTGCTTTATAGGGAAGGACATGAAGTTGATAATGTTTATGATTGGATCTTGATTCCATTGAAAAATTCTAATCCAACGGTTTATTCCTGTTTGCCATTAACGTTTGATTTTGATGAGGAGGAAAATGAGAAGTATCTCACAAATCTTAAACTAGCAGAAAACTTAAAAACCCTTAAAATTGATGTTGATATGCAACCAAAAGAGGAGATAAAAAATCAGGATGAAAACTATAAAATAATGGAACAGAATACTAAAATGATATTATCGCAAAGACATAAATTCACTGCAAGGGGGGAGAATGAGACTAACAGAAGAACATTCACAGAGCCCAATCCGAAAAAAAATCAAATTAAAAAAGACAAAGAATGTTTTATTTTTTAATATTTCTTTAAAAAAAATTTAATTTCCAAATACATCATAAACGATTGATTTTTTATAAAGCTCTAAATTTGAAAATTCTGAGGCTTTTTTCTGATTATAAATATTATAAATGTGCAAATTCAAATTCATAGCATATTTTCTATCAATAAAACCTTTCAAAAATTCTTCATAACCTTGAAAAGCTAGTAATTCCAATTGTTTTTCTGAAATATTATTTATATTGAAAACATAAAGGGGATTCTTTTTTGGTTTTAATTGATTTTTCTCCGCGTTTTCTAATAATATCTTAAAAAGAAAACTTTTCAACAAGAATTTCTTGCTTAATTCGTATTGAAGCTCTTCATAATTATAAGCAAGAAAATCCGTTTTTTTTTGTTCTATCAGACAATCATTAAAAACAAAGACTTCAATATCAAATTTATTCAGAAATTCTTTGAAATGAAATTTTTCCTCAAAGCTTTTCATGTCACTTTTATATAAATAATAGGCCTCTAATGAAATATCTTGGTGGTCCATAAAAAGATTTGCTTTTAATTGGTCTAATTTTTCAGTTTCAAAACTCCCCAATATTAAATTGAAATTTTTTTTAGCTAATTCTTGAGCAATGGAATAGCCAAACTCAGAGGTAGCATTCAAAATGAATGCCCATTTAATTTTTCCACCTTCTAAATTCAAATTATGATGTTTTGGGTACATAAAATCTTTGGTTTGCTTGATGAGATTTATAGAATATTTGGCAGTTTGAGTGAAACCTGCAAGCATAAATGAAAGCATTATAAACTGAGAAAAAGAGGCTTCGTAAAGGTTTACTTGTAGTTTTTCAGGCAATAAATTTTTTATTTGATTTCCCATTGATTTTTCAAATTTTACTGAAAAAAAAATTTTCCTATCAAAAATTAAATTTTTAATAAAATTCAAAGAAAATAAAAACATATAAAAAAAGTTTGTTTTCTCATTATGATCCTTTTTGAAAAATTTAAAATTATCCGATAAAATTAAAATGTGACAGATGAAAAATAAAGACAATTCTAAAGTTGAAATCCATATTTTTTTTATTTTTATCTTCGATCAAGTTTCTTCAAGTCAAGATTTTATTTTTTATTTTTCAGAAATAATTAAAAGAATATCGATAAATAATGCAACCTTTTTTTCTGAAAAAGCAGGAAACAAAACTCTCCTTCAAACGGGTGAAAAAATAAACAAAAATACTATGGATAATTAAATTGATGAAAAAGAATTGAAAATCAATAAAAAATTAAATAGGGATACAAGTTAGCAATTGAATTTTAGGGGGTAAATATACACTTTAAGGGAAAATGAAAAATGGAAAGGAGATGGAAAATTCTTTAAATCTCATAGAGAATATAATGAAAGAAGGAATTCAAACAAGGAGTTACCAAAGGATTTACAAATATTGCTTCAAAAGAAAGCTGAAGCCCACCTAATGAAGAAGAATTTGAAGAATAAGGGTGATTTTTTCGAAAGCAACATTCAACAATTTAATCAATCAAATCGAAACAAACAAAAAACAAGATCCAAGCATTTTTTATCAAAATTAATAATTTTGAAAAAAAAAATAACTTCTTAGTTAGAAAATGAAAACAAAAATCTTACAAATCTACTAAAGAAAAAAAGAAAATCTCGAAAATGGTCAATTTTAAAATGAAACTCTGAACCTGAAATTACAAAAAAATGTTCATTAAAAAAAAAATTCCTTTATTAAATCATTGAAATAAATCAGAAATATCTAGAAAACTTATGAAATTTATTGTGGAAATAAATCAAAATATCACTTATCACCAAAATGTTCTTAAAGAGAAATAAATGGCTTTTGAATTTTGGATACAAAAAGAGCTAAAAAAGTTGAAGACATTGATCTTGAGATAAATGCTTTAAAAACAAAATTCGCAGAGAATTTATTGTCGAAAAAAAAGTATGTTTTCCTTTGTAAAGAAATTCTAATCAATTAATTAAATTTGGAGATGTTGGAAGCGGCATCAAATCATCTGAAATCATTGACAAGTTTACAAAACCATTTGATTCATCAAGAAAGAAATCACATGGATTTTCTGATAATCCATAAATTATTAAAGAATAAGAAGAACAAAATAAAGGAATTCAGTTCAAAAAAAAACAAATAAACAAATAAAGTTAAAAATTTACATTCCTTTGTTTTACAACCAAAAGAAATTCATCTAAAATAACAATTTATTTTCAACGAAACAAAAAACAATATAATTTCAATTAAAACTAAAAGCAATAGCCCTAATTCAACAAGGTCTCAAACACCTCTAATAATTGCAGAAACAAAAGCAAAAGCAACAACAAAAAGGGAACATCTGAAATAGTTACAACAACAAAATCACAGATACATAAACAAAAAATCCAAAACCATCAAAGACTCAAACAACAACAGAGACAAAAGCTGTATCATTTCCTTTAACGAAAATTTCACAAAAATCTTCAAGTAAGACAAATAAATATCTCACCAAAAAACAAAATGAGGTGAAAAGAAATAGGTTTAAAGAAGAAGATCAAAGCAAATTTGAAGCAGAAAACAATCAAAAGCTTACTAAAGTGAATTAATGTTTTTTGACAGCGAATAAAACAAAACAAATAATTTAAGATTAGTGAAAATAAATTTCTGAAATAAAAAAAATGCAGCCTTTTTTGTTAATTTATATAACTGTTCAAAATATTTAAGAGAAATTTTTTTTTTTTTTAACTTAAATATTGATTTTTATAAAATAAATTTGAGAATTCAAACAGATTAATGACTGAAGTAGACCCATACAACTACCCTTTCCCCTGCAAGACGCAAACAATGTATTTGCAGACAATAAATCAAGCTGATGCTGGTTACCAAAAAATCAAGATTTTTAAACCTGACAGCACAGCGTTAAAAACCAACGATATTTCTGGTTTATTTACCTCTTTCTATATATATTAATATAACATTTAACGTTGATTATTTTAGGTGCAAGTCCAATTTTGCCTGGATATCGCTACTCTGAAAAGGAAACTTATGTCAATAGAACTAATGATATTGATGGATGTTTTCCCAAAAGATTGATCAAAGAAAATATTTCAAAAACGGTGTTCAATCTAAGAAACGATGATATTAAAGGAACTCAACCACAAATCAACAAATTCATTGCCACAAGACATTGCAACCCACTTGAGCCCGAATATAAACTCCCTTCCGCTCAAATAAAAGTGTCAACACCTCCTAAATTTATAAGAGATAGCATCAATATTAGGGTTAAAATGAGAAAAAATTATATGGTTTCTTTACATTTTATATAGGATATTGATGGAACTAGGCCAAATCCCTATAATTTATACAAAACGAAAACACATGTTTATGAAGAGATTGAAGGATCGAAACCAAAGAAAATGTTTATTCCGAAGGATCAAATCAATATTCTAGATGTGAGAGATATTAATGAATATTTACAATTTAAAACTTCCAGGATAACAAATCCTTTGAATCCAGTTTACATCACAACAGATGAAGAGGGGTACTTTTACAAAAATTTTTTAATTTTTCTATAAAAAAAATGAATAAATGAATTTTCAAAGGAAAAAAATGGAGATTGGAGAGATTGAATACAGCAAAAGTAGACGTTTACATCCAATAGAGTCCAAAAGAGATCCAAGTTTAGATTTAAGAACAAAGGATATTGCAGGAGCTTGGGCAGGGACTCATTCTGAGAAATTTCTTCGAAAAGAAGTAAAAAAATCTCATCCAAATCAAAAATAATAAAACATATTTACATTAAATTAGGGAAGAAAACATTATATTCAAACGTTAAAAACTGATGATATAGCTGGAGCCCAAGTCTCTACTTTGAAAAAAGGAATGACCACTGGAAGGAAACTCAATCCAATTTGGCCTTTTGATGCATATCCTTATTTGGGTTCATTTAGATGAGTTCCTTTTAAATTTGAAATTGAAATTATTAGGAGTTAAAGAAGAAATTGCTGAGAAATTAGCAGCAAACAATCTTTCTACAATAAAAGAAGGAAAAAATAAGGTTTTAGAATCAAAAACTGCCATTCAAAGTGAAAATTTAAGTAAGATGACAGAAACTATGGTTCACGTACCTATTATTGCTGCAACAGATTCTAATTTTGGAGATGGAATCGAAAAATCTATGTAAAGAATGAGATTAAAAACTAAAATTGTTATGGTAAATTAAAGTGTGAATAATGCTAATAATGAAAAAAATGAAGTGAGTGCTTTAAAAAATCCAACTCCAAAAAATGTTTTGCCAGGTGAAAATAAAAGCAGAAAAGCTTCTGAAATAAAACTCGAAAAAAAGTTTATAAAATTGATTTTTTTTAATTTTACCTGTTTTTTTAGAGCGAGTCAAACTAGTCAAAAGAATGGAAATTTAACAACAGAGCAAATTCCTATCGTTAATCGCAAAAAAACTAAAAAGGAGGATGAGGGTGAAGTGGTATCTTTCTATAATTTGTTTTTAATTCTATATGAACCATTGTTTCATTATATTTAGAATTTTATTACAGGATTGAAAAAAATGCCACAAACAAACTACAAGTGAATTTTTTTTATTTAAATATTTTATTAATAAAATATTGATTTTTTGTTATTTTTTTAGAACGAAAATGACAACGGCTCAAAACTTCGATAAATTCGTGCTGAAATAACTTGATTTTCTTTTTAAACAATGATATTTTTTCAAAATTAAAAAAAAAAACCAAAATTTTATTTTTATTTTCTTAAAACGAGTTTATATTTTCTAAACATTACTCAATTTTCCGACTTTCCCTGAAAGAATTACTTAAATTCTCTTCAGTGATCTCCCTTCTCCTTCTGTAAAACAGCACATAAGCAGCATCAGAAACAATCTTATTTTTCCCAACTTCACTAACGTTAGAATCATTGAACTCAAACCAAGTTTTATCAAAGAAGTTCTGGCAATAAGCTGTATAATGTCCTCCAGATAATCCTCCATAATGATTGGAAACCGCATAAAGATCATAAATCATATCTTCTGTTTTCCCCAAGATATAATTATTTAAATTTAACCCTTCCAAAGGAAAATCCACAAATTTGGTTATTTTAGAAGTACCAGACCCCATATAGAAGTTCCCACCGCTGCTTTTAAACCTTTTCAAATGAAGGATCAAAAGGTCAGGAGCTTTATAAATTTCTATTTTCTTAGTAGCTTCCTGATGTTTTTTGCAATTGCTGCAAAACCATGCGTTATTTCTATCTAAAACTTCTTCTTTGGTGAATTGATCTAAACAATTCTGGAGATTACAAAATTTCGTCTCATTTGGTGTTTTTTCTTCGAAATTGGCTTCTTGGCATTTGTTCAATTTCATAATTTCTATCTTGATAAAACTATTGAAATTCAGGTTTATTTCAAAGAATAATTCCCTTTCTGTTTGGTTATTCTCTATCAAGGTAATCAATTTTTGTGTACTATAATCCAGAAGCTGTTTTTTATTTGTTTCAGAAAAAAGACTAAGTTCATAAGGAGGAGAAAGGTTCTTGGTTTTGAGGAAAAGATCTTCGAATTCAGATTTTATAAAGTCGTCCTCTTTATTTTCTAAAGAGATATTGTATTCTTTTTGGGTTTCAGGGTCTAAACTTCCATAGAAATTCTTTAAGAAATTCCTGAAATATTGATAAATTTTCAAATGAACATCCATTAAAGTGCCATTCAAAGGGAATTTAAAGATTCTGGTAAAAGAAACAGAATTATCATAGTATTTTTCTTTTCGACTCTTCTGATTAACATTTATTTCAACATGTAATGTTTTTTCTTCTGGATTCAAAGGATTATCAAATTTTTCATTAAAAACTTCGAAGATAAAAGCTATCCCATCATGTTTATCCAGATAGCTTATTATATTATTATCATTGGGATATTCAATAATCTTATGTTCTTTTATCATTGCAATCAATAAAAATTCTTCTTTTATTCTTGTGATATCAGCTAATCTTTTAATAAACTTTGATGCTGTTTCATTAGAAGGCAAAGTTATGCGTATTTTTTGTGGAGGGATCACTGGATCTCTATATATGAAATAGAATTGAAAATTGATGTTAATGATATGAGGTATTGGCAAGGAAATATAGAGAAAAGGGTCGAATGTTATGGAGATTATCTTGCAAGTTGGACAAGTCACCTTTGATTTATATTGTCCTGCAAAGAGATCGATGATAATTGAATTATTTCTCTTTAAGTAATTGGTCCAGTTTTGTGAAGAAAAATCTTCATCTGGCTGATTTTTATAATCAAGAGTTTGAACAATTGGTTTCTTTTTTATACGATTCACATCTTCATGTAATCCATCCAATAAATAGGACAGGAGCTCTTGTGAATCTTGCTGATTGTAACCTGAAAACTATCAAATGATAAAATTATTTAGTTTAAATAAAAAAATATTTTTTTAATAAAAAAATATTGAGTTTATTTTAATTAATTTTACTTGAGGAGCCAATCGGCCAATAATTTTCTTTAAACTCCATGGACTGACAAAATTTTCTGAACCCATCCATAAAGCCTTGACTAATTCTGCAAAAGCATTTGCCAGATATCCCTCTATGTAAAATGATTTTAATTTTTCTATAAAATTTTTAATAAAAAACTTGATCCCAAAGGGTTTTTTTTATTGAGATCGGTTTGATAAGAATCACTCAAGAAATAATAGCTTAATTCATAAGAATTCGATAAGCATTGAATCGAAGAGTTCATAAAGCATGTATTTCCAAGATTCTGCAATCCTGTCAGTCCTTTATTCTGACGTTTATTAAATTTAATCGAAATGTTTTGAATTCTGCTTGAATTGATAAAATTGCTATCATTTTGTTCTTTATTTATGCAAAAGCTTTTATGAACTGCTCTATGTTGTTTCAAGCATTCCATATTGCAATATTTAACCTTTGGATATATTTCAATATTTTTTTCAATTAAAATATGACCTGCATACAAGAGCAATAATGCAAATTTTTTTTTATTTCATGGCAAAACGCACATTGGAAAGCTTCGATTTGTTTGATCTCCTTTGCAGAAGTAAAGATCCAATCTTCACTTGTTTTGTATTCCAATAAAATAATATCATTTTCACTTAATTCACAGTCCTTTTCAAAAAAAAAAAAAAATTGATTGTAAAATTAAAATTTATGGTTTTTTTTAAAAACAAAGCAAATTTTTTTCACCGAAAAAATTATGTTTTTTTTTTGAAAAATGAAAATAAAATGTTATTTGTAAAATTAACTTCCAAAGCCATTTTGTCATCAAGCTTCTTGCAATTCAGTAATTCAACTTTCTCATTTTTCTCAAATAGATCTTGAATCATTGAAAGGGAATATTTCGCTTCCAATTTCCAAATTTTACAAATTTTAGTGTCAGAAAATTTTTTATCAAGATTGAGGGTTTCAGCAAAGATCCTATAAATTTTCTCTTTCAATTTTTCTATAGTCTCCTTTCTGCTCAAACAGACTTTTTCCAGCTTAATTGCTTTTTTTTCAAAAGGTGGGAAATGGATTATATTAATCTAAAAGTTTTATTTATTGTAATTTTATTGAAAAGCCATTAAAAAAAGATAAAATTTCACTTTTTTTAACCAGATTTCGATATGTGTAAGATTGCTTTCATCATTGATAAACACCACATGTCGTTTTAATTCAATACCTCCGTAAATCTTATGCAAATACTTGAAAACATTATGCGAAACAATGATAAAATCTTTGTTTTCTTCTAACCCATTTTTGATCAAAAAATTTGTATAGCTCTTGATTTTATCAGGGTCTATCAATATAATTTCATCCGAAATCAAATCAGAAACATCAATAGGTCCAGGGTAGTTTTTACTTTTATTACCGAACTTTGAAGGTAGACCTTCACCACCAGAAGCTTCATCTCCAAAATCCAACCCATCTTCTATTTCATTTTCATCAATTTGCTCAATTTTTTCTCCAGATAACATATGAAAAAATGAGTATTTTTTCCATTTATTGAACCAGCGCATCGAAATTATATAGCAAGGCAGACCTTCTTCGCAAAGAAGTCGGTTTTTATTCGCGATTTTTATCAGATCAAACACAGTTTTGGCTTCATTTTTTCGTATATCTAAGACTTTACTCTTTTCATTAAAGATTTAAAGGGGAAAAAATTTTAATTTTTTTACTCTAAAAGAACATTTTGATTGGTACATTTGGGAAATCCTATTCATGTCTTTCATTATTTCATCTTTTCTGGAAGTTGGATGTTTTTCTAATGCTTTTTTCAAATCTTCTAATGTATCGAATAATCTATTTGAAGACGAAAGTATTTCATCCAGTTTCAATGCTAACCAAAAGGCATTTATTATATGTGACTCAGTATTTGTCTTATCGGTTATGTTATTGGTATTTTCTGTTTGATAATTCAATTGTTGAATTGCTTTAGCATTCAGTTCTTGGGCTTGTTTGTAATCCTTTGAGAAATAATAAGCTTCAGCACATTTATGTAAAAAAAACGGGTTTAAAGGAGTTTTGGAGAGAAGTCTTTCAAAATATTCAATAGATTGTTTATAGTCTTGAGTTTGTATGCAGTTTATCGCTTTTTCAAGGAGGATGGAGGGGTCATTCCCTTGATCGATATTCTTTGATGACATTAAACTTTATATTAGGCAAAGGTTTCAAATTGATTTATTTGTCGTTTGTTATTTTCTTTTTTTAAAATTCAATGATGGTGGAACTTTTATTTTATGAGATTTTTTTTTGGTGATATTTTTGATTTTAAATTGTTTTGATAATTTTTATAAAAAATATAAAAATTGTAAAAAATTAAAAAAATGTAAAAATTTTTTATTTAAAATATAATCATTTTTGTTGGGAGCGAAAAAAAAATTATTGAATTTTTAATTTAAATACTTATTTTTTTAAAAAAAAATTATTTTTGGTTTTTTTCTTCCTCTTTTTATAATTGAAATCGTTTATATAACTGTGAATAATAATACTTTATTATAAACAAACTCTTTAATTTATAATATGAATTTATTTTTCTTTTCCTGCTTCCTCTGCCCATTCTAAATTCAATTTTCTCCCATATAAATGTGTATTTTGTAAAGAATTAAATGCACTGTTAGCTTCTTCAACGCTTATAAACTCAACAAAAGCAAATCCTCTTATAAAATTCTTTAAAAATAAACAAAAAATATCCTATTACCGATGCTGTTGATTCATTTTTTTTGGCAATCTCACCATTTTGATTTCTCCAAAAGTTTTGAACAATTCTTTGATATCTTCCTTAGTTGCTTCAAATGCTATATTTCTCACAACGATCTTATTATTAGGCTCAAGATCCTCTCTCTTCCTTTTCAAATTCTTTTCTTTTTCTTTAGGATTTTTCTTCGAAACGCTTAATTTCAAAATATGATCATCAAGCAATGAGTTTTGTAACAATTTCAATGCCTTTAAAGCCAATTCATTGCTTTTGAACTCTACAAAGCCATATCCCTGTGATAACTGATTCTTCCTGATGATTTTCACCGAAACGATCTCATTTTCTTTGAATTTCTCCTTGAATAACTGCAATAAATTTTCTTCAGTTGTAACAAAATTCAAATTCTTTATATAAAGAATCTTATCTCCTGCATTTTTTTCTTCAGGAATTTCCAATAACTCCTCCTTTATTTTGATTTCTTCTTCAGTTTTCAAAATATCTACAGGAGCCCATTCTAAATAAAGCGGTTCTCCTTTGAGTTTATAATAGCTTAAATTCTTAAAGGAATTTTCTGCAAATTTCTCAGATTCAAATTCAACTATTGCTAAACTTCGATTCGGACTCATCATAAATCTTGTAATAACCCCATAAAATGCAAAAAGCTCTCTTAAATCAGACTCTTTGCATTCGTAGGCTATGTTCTTTATCAAAATTATCCTGTTACTTCTCACACATTCTACACGATTTTCTTCTAAGAACCAAAGATTTACACCTTGGTTTTTTAACCAATCCTTTGTCTCATTTATTATTTGTGTTTCAGCCATTGCGACCCGAACTGCTTGATCACTGTCATCTTTTGCAAGAATCTCGCGTTTTTTCAGATGGTATTGAGCGGAAATCGCAGCTAAAACCGAATTTGGATTCAGAAATAAACTGTTCCAATTTGTTTTGTCATTCAGCTTTTCAAGCATTTCTTGCTAATTTTTTAAATTTTTTGTTTTTTTTTGAAATTAAAAAAAAAAATTTTTGACAAAAAAAAAAAAAGATTTAAATTTAAAAAAAAAACAACCTTTTTGCTTTTTTTGTAAGAAGTTTTCTCATCAGAAAATTGCCCAAAGTCATTAACGTTTTCAATGTTTTTCTTGTTATCCTCATAAGCAGGTCTCAAATGTAAGATTCTTCCCATAACGATTTTATTATCCAATTCCGAAAAAGCATGCAAAGCCTGGTTTTCATTTTCATATGAAACATAAGCAAAACCTTTGAATTTCCCTTCTTTTCCTTTTGGTAGTTTCAGTTCAGTTATTTTGCCATATTTTTGAAAAATTTCTCTAATTTCTTCATCATTTGAATCAAATGGCAAATTCACAACGTAAAGTCTTTTTTCATCAAGTTTTTCTTCAGCTTTCTCTTTAAATTCCTCTTTTTTTATTGTGAAAGCTTTTTTTCCCCCTTGTTCTTTATCAATAATCTTCGCTATATTTTGATTATTGATCTCAGAGCTCAATTTTATATGAATTCTTTTATTTGAAACCCCTGCTTTTAAATTATCCTGATCAAGTTCAGTTACAATCACTTCATTCCCATTGAAACTTGAGGTTGTCTTTGGGTTTTTCTTTTTTTTTTTCTTCTCATTCACCAACTCATCACCAGGCATAGCTTCACTTATTGAAGGATTCTGTGTTTTTCGCATCAATTGTAAAAATTCATCAAATTTGGCTTTTTTCTCACTGTTGATCGGAAGTTCTGTATTTATGGGATTTTTGCCTTTTTCTTCTTTTTTTTTATTCTTGGGCTTTTCTTCAGGGTGCTTCTCGAAATAAGAAGCACTTCCTTTCGAATATTTCGACCATGCTCTTGGTAATGTAGGGTCGTCATTGGTTTTCGCGAAATCTACATTGATTCTTGACATATATATGTATGTATTATTGAAAAATTCTTTTGCTTTTAGAGCATCCTCTTCCTTTCTGAAGCCGATAAAAGCAATTCGTCGATTTTTTTTCTCTTTGAACATAATACGACAATCGGTGATACGGCCCATTTTCTCGAAATGCGCTTTTAATTCGGATTCCGGGATTTGCTTTGGGATGTTTTTCACAATAAGACGTGACATTAAAAAAGATATTGGTTTATTTTTTAATAATTTTTTTGGATTTTTGCAAAATTAATTAAAAAGATCTGAGTTTTTTAATTAAAAATCATTGTTTTTTGGAATGATTTTTTAAAGAAGGGTTTTGTTTTTTTAACAAAAAATTTGAAACAGACTTTTAAGCTTTTTTTTTAAAAAAAGTTTTAACTTTTTAAAAAATTTAGAAAGGTTGAACAAACAAAACAAATTTTTCATTTTTTTTCACATTGAAATTCAAATAACTATCCCGAACTGATGCTATGCAAGTAAATTTATT
>JFJP01038650.1_pt1 | contig 20814 bp, 22 predicted proteins | sample 431651 | NCBI WGS metagenome assembly JFJP01 (sample SAMN02602958, study PRJNA72255) | Microbial mat metagenome, whole genome shotgun sequencing project. | biome: fresh water; feature: sink hole; material: water; isolation source: purple microbial (photo- and chemosynthetic) mats found in...
CCTGAAGAAATAGACAGCATTGAAACTGGCCTAGCAGCTCCAGAGCGTTTTAATACTGAAAACGAAGAGTAAATCTTTTATCCAACGAATATTTTAAGTTCTTTTTGATCCCATCAGCTTCGTGCAGGTCGCGTTTGGTATAACCGATAGTGATATGTGGAAAAAACCAGCTCGGATCAAAGGCGGAGCGGTCCCCACCTCTGCGAGTGAATTCATAAAAAATCTGCTGACGGATATTTCTAAGCTCTGCGGAATCAACAATCAGAAAAAAAGTTTCTTCTTCTTTCCCGTCGATTAAGACTTTGGCCGAGCCGAGACCCTGAATCATCAGGCGAGATTCTTGAATGTCATATTTATCTGCGATCGCTTCGATCTCAGACATCGAGAGCTTGCTTTTTAAAACTTCAAAATATTCACCTGGAGTGACGACAGTGACATGGGCCTCACCCTGAGGGTTCCAGCCTTTGAAGTAATCAAGTTTCTTATTAATGAGGGATTCAATTTGAAGTCTGAGTTTTGCAACAGGGGAGTACTGCGTGCTCATCGCAAGGGCCGAATCAAATGGGCCAGTCCCTTGATGGGAGTGAAACAACTCTTCGTTGTTATGATAAATGTCCGTGGTTAATTTTAAGTCCCAAGGCTGAGCAAAACTAGAAAATGAGACAAAGACTAAGAAAAAGTATTTTAGCACGTTCTATTTTCCGTGAAGCTTCGGAATCAAATTCCCCATTTCAATCGCTGCCATGGCACAGTCCCAGCCTTTGTTTCCGGCCTTCGTACCAGCTCTTTCGATCGCCTGTTCAATCGTATCAGTTGTGAGTACGCCAAAGATCACCGGCACACCTGTCTTGAGAGCGGCGTGCGAAACACCTTTGGCGGCTTCATTACAAACGATATCGTAGTGTGAAGTGGAGCCACGAATAACTGCACCTAAACAAATGACGGCATCATATTTCTTAGACTCGGCCAGGGCCAAAGCCGCGAGAGGAATTTCAAAGGCTCCGGGGACCCAGACTTCATCAATATTTTGTGGGTTGATATCATGACGATTGAGGCAATCTATTGATGCTCCTAAAAGTTTTGAAGTGATGAACTCATTAAAACGAGCACACACGATTGCGACTTTTAGTTTTGATGCATTTAATGAACCTTCAATTTTCATGTTCGACTCTCTTCTTACTTATTGATCAAAAATAGTTTGTTTTAACAGGTGGCCCAGTTTTGTTTTCTTGGTAAACAAATACTGCGCATTTTTTGTGTTGGCGTCAATCTCGAGAGAAAAACGCTCAATCTCTTTGTGGCCAAGCTTAGTCAGACTCTCAATCTTGAGTGGATTGTTAGTCATGAGCTTTATGTTGTTCATTTCAAAATAGCGAAGGATTTGAGAGGCCATGGTGTAGTCACGCAGGTCAACCGGGAAACCCAGGTGAAGGTTAGCTTCGGCCGTGTCCATGCCCTGATCCTGTAGCTGGTAGGCGCGAATCTTGTTGAATAGACCGATGCCTCTGCCTTCCTGTCGAAGATAGATAATGGCGCCTGACCCATTTTGTTCAATCGTTTTCATTGATGAAGCTAATTGATCTCCGCAATCACAGCGGTAGCTTCCAAAGATATCTCCGGTAAAACACTCGGAATGAACACGCACCAGAGTACCAGCTTTTTTCAACTGTGCCGGCTCGCCTTTGATAAGGGCGATATGTTCTTGTTTCAGAAGGGCGGACTTAAAAATATACATCTGAAAGTCGCCAAACTTTGTAGGTAGAGGAATCGATTCAACTGTAGAGATTAAGTTCTCGTGTTGTTTGCGGTAAGTAACCAGATCAGCAATTGAGACCACTTTTAGTTGGTGTTTCTCGGCCAGCTCCAATAGGTCTGGGAGTCTCGACATTGATCCATCTTCATTCATGATTTCACAAATCACACCTACAGGAGCAAATCCAGCAAGCTTAGAGAAATCAACGGCTGCTTCGGTGTGACCTTGGCGCTCGAGGACGCCTCCATCTTTAGCGATGAGAGGAAATATATGTCCCGGACGAGTGAAGTCAGTCGCCTTGGAATTTGGATCGGCCATGAATTTAAGTGTGTGTGAGCGATCAGAAGCCGAGATGCCGGTGTGAACTTTTTCTTTGGCATCAATCGTTACAGTGAAAGCAGTTCCCATGGTGTCAGTGTTGGTCTGAACCTGAAGGGGCAGATCTAATTTTTTAGCTATTTCTTGAGACAGGGGAGCGCACACCAGACCCCGGCCCTGAGTGATCATAAAATTAATCGCCTCAGGTGTAATCATATCCGCAGGCATAATGAAGTCACCTTCATTTTCCCGGTCTTCATCGTCCACAACAATAATCATCTTGCCGAGTTTTAGATCGGCTATGGCTGATTCAATTGTATCTAACGGTCTTAGATTTTTAGTCTTCATACTTCACATCAAAAAAGTTTTTCGCCCATTCTTCCTTGCGAGATTCTTTGTCAAAACGCAGGAAGTTCTCGATATATTTAGCAATCATATCTACCTCGAGATTAAGATCATCACCAACTTTTTTTGTGCCTAGTGTAGTCTTTTCCAAGGTATGGGGGATGATAGCAACGGTCAGGGATTCAGGGGTGAGCTTAGCAATAGTGAGGCTGATTCCTTCAATGGCGACTGATCCCTCAGAAATCATGTACTTACGAAGATCCTTGGGAATTGAAACCTCAATTTCCCAATTCTCTCCGATCGTTTTTATTTGTTTAATTTTACCCACGGCATTTACATGGCCTTGGACAAAGTGGCCACCCAGTCTGTCATTGGGCCGCAAAGAGAGCTCAAGATTCACCTTGTCACCGGACTTGAGGCCCCCGATTGAGGTCTTCTGGAGAGTCATATGAATCGCCTGGACCTTGAAGGTGTCACCTTTAATCTGAGTCGCCGTTAGGCAGCAGCCGTTAGTGGCAACAGAGTCGTCAATCTGTATCTCTTTAATCAGTCCTGGCGCCTTGATGATAAATTCTTTTCCTTCAGTGTTTTGATTAACTGAAAGAATGGTTCCAACTTCTTGAATAAGTCCTGTGAACATAAAATCCTTATTTAATTCTTCCGCTGATGAGGATGTCTCCATCTATCCAGCGTGATTCAGTTTGAGTTAAAAGGGGCCTGTCACTAAGTTGAGTCAGCCCGATATCTGAGAGAGCATTTTTTCCTGAGCCTAAAAAACTGGGGTTCATAAAAAGGCTTACACGGTTGATGTAACCTTCTTTGAGAAATGAAGACGCAAGGTTTGAGCCGCCTTCCAAAAATAATGTAACGAATTTTCGGGCGAACAAATCATCCATGGCATCTTTAAGTGAACTAATCTGGATGATGTTTTCAGAGGGGAAATCAAAACTTAAAGGCGCCTGAGTATAAATCAATGTTTGGTGCTTTAGTTCGTCTGTGAAAACGTGAGCATGATCAGGCAGTTTGCCGGTTCTGGTGAAAACAATTCGTTTTGGTTGGGGCCCTGAATAATCGGGAAGCCGCACATTCAGTTTTGGATTATCTGAGCGAACAGTTTCAGCGCCAGCGATAATTCCCTGATGAAGGGAGCGCAGCTCGTGAACAAACTCCCGTGACTTTTCATTGGTGATCCATTGTGATTCTCCACTGGGCATCGCAATTTTTCCGTCCAGAGTGGTGGCCAGTTTTAAATGAACGAAGGGAAGTTTATTTCTTTGGGCGAAGAAGAAAGCTTCATTGAGTTTTTCTCCCTCTTCTTCAAGAATTCCAGACTCTACTTCAATGCCATTTTGTTTTAAAAGCTCAATCCCTTTTCCATTCACGGCGGGATTGGGATCCAGATTACAAATGACTACTTTTTTAATCCTCTCCGAGATGAGCCTTTGAGCGCATGGGGGAGTTTGTTTATTGGTATGGCAGCATGGTTCGAGATTGACGTAGATGGTGGCACCTGCGACGGATTCGGTGCAGTTTTTCAGCGCATCGACTTCTGCGTGATCCCCACCATGCTGATGGTGGTAGCCTTCGCCAATAATTTTTCCTTCTTTAACGATGACAGCACCCACCAGTGGATTAGGCCAAGTTAAGCCTCGCCCTCGTTTCGCAAGTTCAAAAGTTCTAAGAATAAAATCTGCGTTTTTCATTCCTGGTCCTGAATATCCTTGTAGACTTTTCCACTAGGATTCTTTTTAAGTTCCTCGAGATAAAGTTCCAGAGAGTATGAGGGAGTTACACCGAGCCATTCTTTAATGGTGGTGTGATTGGTATTTTGATTGAGCCATTTGAAAATGCAGGATTGTCTGAGTGACTTTGCCGTCATGTCACTTTTGATCTCTTTTCTTAAATCCTCAAAAAACAACTCCGTACCACGGGGAGAAAGTCCACCAGCGAGAATTTTATAGGGATTAGCATTAAAGAGAAGTTCCTGGATTTCGAGTTCTTCTTTTTTTAAAAACTGGAGGTAATGAGTTTTGTAGAACTGAAAGTCGGCATTAAAACTCATGGGCAGAGGAACACTGTAGGGATCTCTCTTAGGATGCTCAACTAAGACTCGGAAGCCTTTTTGATCTTTTAAAATACTTGAGAAATGAAGCTTGGCCATATCGGAAACTTTAAGGCCAGCACCATAAATAAGATGGAAGATGACAAGGTTTCTGGCGTTTACAATTTGCGCCAGTCCCTCAGAGTTTTGAACTCGTCTTTTGAGCACCTGATAGGTTTTCAGTACTTCGGGAAAAGGAGTTGGTTCAGGGTTATCCAGAACTTTAGGCGAAACCGCCATCTGCTTCAGGGGGTTGTCCTGGAATAAATTTTGCGCCATCAGGTAATCAAAAAAAAGTCTCAGCGCCTGAACTCGTCTTCTGACTGAATTGGACGAATCATATTTTTTATCCAGATATTGTGAATATTCTTGAACCTGACTTGAAGTAAAGGCTTTGATCTTTAGGTGCTGCTGCTTATCGATCATAAAAACATTAAAGCATTGAAGATCTGCCTTGTAGTTTTTCACCGTATTAAAGCTCTTCCCTTGTACTTGGAGGAGCTTCAAGAATTCTTGCTGTTTTTCTAATAAGTTGATTTCCATGGGTTCGTATATTACGAAAATCCTTTGGACTTGGGAAGCCAAAAGAGCTAATCTATGGCCCTCGGAGGATACATGATTACAGTCTCAAACCTTAGCAAGTCCTATGGCGGGCAAGTTCTATATCAAAATGGTTCCTTTTTTATTGGAGCTGGAGAAAAAGTCGGTCTAGTTGGCCCTAACGGCGCTGGTAAAACCTCTCTTTTTCGTCTCATCATGGGGGAAGAGCGGGCCGACACGGGAACTATTGATTTCGCTAATCGCCTTCGCATTTGTTACTTCTCGCAGAGTGTTGGTGAATTAAAGGGGCGTAGTGCTATTGAGGAAGTGATCCACGGTAACCCTCGTCTGGGTTTTTTAAAAAATGAAATTAGCAAAATAGAAAAAGCTCTTGAAGATGGTGAATACTCTGATGAGCTTCTGGAAAAACTTGGTGATTTTCAAACTGAGTTTGAAAAACTTGGTGGATATGAAATTGAATATCAAGCGGCGGAAGTTCTCACAGGTTTAGGAATTGCTCCTGCTGATCATAATCGTCCGGTAGAAACGTTTTCCGGCGGATGGAAAATGCGAATTGCATTGGCGAAAGTTTTGGCCCAAAAACCTGAATTCATTTTAATGGATGAGCCTACCAACTACCTTGATGTAGAGTCTATTATTTGGCTCGAGGAATGGTTAAGAGCTTTTAAGGGTGCCGTCCTGATGACCAGCCATGACCGGGATTTTATGAATGGTTTAGTTAAAAAAATTATTGAGGTCAATCATAAGGCGATTACGACTTACTCTGGAAATTACGATTACTACGAAAAAGAAAGAGAGATCAGACGCGAGCAACTTGTGGCAAGTTCTGAAAGGCAGCAGGCAATGTTGCAAAAAGAAGAAGAATTTATTGCCAAGTTTGCGGCCCGAGCAAGTCATGCGGCCCAAGTTCAATCACGGGTAAAAAAATTAGATAAAATTGACCGCATTGAACTCATGCCCGAAGAACAATCTATCAATTTTGAATTTCCCAAACCTCCGCGATCTGGAAACGACGTGGTTAAAATGGAGAGCGTCGGAAAGGTCTACCTTTCACCGGAAGGTAATGAGAAAAGAGTCTTTGCTCAAGTTTCTGGAGTCGTCAGACGTCTGGAGCGCGTTGCAGTCGTTGGTGTCAACGGCGCTGGAAAGTCGACACTTTTAAAGGTCATTGCTGGACTTACTGATGCGACTGAAGGAAAAGCCGAAGTCGGCGCCAATGTGCATTTGGGGTATTTCAGTCAATATTCAATGGATGTTTTGAATCCTCAAAAAACTCTCTTCGAAGAAGTTCGTGACCGTGTGAAAGATAAGTCGGATGGATATTTACGAAGTCTGCTTGCTGCCTTTTTATTCCGCGGTGATGATGTTGAAAAAAAAGTCTCTGTCCTCTCAGGGGGGGAGAAGTCCCGTCTCATTTTGGCCACCATCCTTACCAACCCCTGCAATCTGCTCATTCTGGATGAGCCCACCAACCATTTGGACATCCGCTCGCGTGAGGTGTTAGTTGAGGCCCTGAAGGGATTTGACGGCACCATGCTGATTGTTTCCCATGATCGTCACTTTCTGAAGCAGCTCACGACCCAGGTTGCAGAAGTCAATAAAGGTGGAGTAACCTTTTATCCAGGCAGTTATCATGAGTACCTAACGGCAGTCGGAGGACACTAATGGCAAGCAAGATCAGTATTAAGGCCAATCAGCAGCTCATCAAAGAGGGTGAGCACTCAAATAGTATGTACTGGGTTCAACAGGGCCAGTTAGTAGTGACCAAAAAACGACTCAATGAAGAGGTTATTCTGGGTCACGTTTTTGAGGGTGAGCTTGTGGGAGAACTCTCGTTTCTAGATAAAGAATGCAGAAGTGCTACAGTCAAGGCCCTCACTGATTGTGAGCTTATAGAGATTCCCCAGGAGACTATTGATAATATCTTTAAGACTCAGCCGAAATGGCTTGAGACTCTGGTCATGACACTAGCTGAAAGGCTTCGCAAGGCCAACGCTCGAATTAAAATATAAAAAAAAGGGAAGCTAAGCTTCCCTTTTTTTTGGCATTATTTTTTTGTTTTACTGAGCGGCAGTGGGTGTACCTGCACCAGCAGAGATGTACTCAAGGGCCTGCTCAAGGGTGAAATTCTTCCCAGTCACAACACCTTGGGAAATGGTTGCTAACTGAGCTTCAGCGGCAGTTATTTCGGCGGTAATAATCCATTTATCCCCAGCGGCACGAACTTCATCAAACTTATTTGGCTTCACACGATCTTTTAATTCTTCAGGAATCACATTGGAGTTTTTACCAGTTGCTACATAGTAGAGGGCCACTTCGGCCGTGGTCATGGCGTTTAGTTCAGCAGGACCATAATCCAGATATTTTTGTAGTCCGGCCAATTCGAAAACAGAGTAACTCGCATTAAGCTGACCAACCATGCTTGCCGCCTGAGAAATTGCCTGGGTTGAAAGTGAGTTCTGATTGAGTTGGGCGCAAGTAATAAACTTCGCATTGTTGTTCTTCATTTTTAAGGCGGCAGCGTAAGCCGGCACACAAAAACGTGATGATAGTTTAGTAAATTGAACCATTGAACCCACTGATGAACCAAGTCCAGTAGTTCCACACAGAGGTTTACCGTTGGCGCACGATTCACTTGGATTCACAAAAAAGATCTTAGAGTTATCAAGTATGCTAACTCCACCAGTATTGTCCGGTGGAACAGGGGCCCCGCAGGCATTGTTTTGTAGAGCATTGAGTAACATCGCCCGGGAATTGGCCTTGAAGTCGGAGGTGGCCATGGCAGCTGTGTATCCGCCCCACTGGGTGGTACTTATGCAACCAGTACTGTCACCCGATGATGGGTTTTTTGGCCAACCATACATGCCTAAACTCCCTACAACTTTGGCGCGAAAATAATAATCACAGGCACAGCTGGCACAAGTCGTAGCATTGAGTACTTTGCATTTACCGAACGCCGTTTCACCTGCAGCATTTATCGCCATGAGTGAGTCCCATACCTGTTGATTAGTCATCGCATTTACGGTGGGAATTAGATTTGCTTGCGCCGAAGCACCCAAGCTAAAAACGAGACTTAAGATGACAACAAACGTTCTGCATTTCATATTTCCTCCGAAAGAAAAAAATCTCATAATTTGATATTGTGATTATAATAGAGGCACACAAAATATCGATGACATATCTGTAAGTTGCTGATTTTGCATTCGATCTTGAGATAAACTGAAGGCGAATGCCCGCAACTAGAGGCACAAAATGAAATATTTGAGTCAAAATCAAAATGGTTTTTCTTTAGTTCAGGTGATGGTCTCAGTCGGGATTATGGCCGGTATGGGAGTCATGATGATGCAAATGTCAGACAACCAACTGAAGCAGCAGAAGGGAATGGAGCTCAAAGCAGAGCAAGGTGATGTGGCCAACATCATCAGACAAACTTTGCGGGATAAAGAGGCCTGTGAGGCCACCTTCCTCGGCATGAGTCCTGGCGATGAGATCCCAGAAATTAGAATGAACCCCGATTATTCACAGCCGCCATTTGCTAAAGCGGGTGAAAAGTTTAAAAACTTTAACGTCTATATTAAGAAGATGTATTTGCTTACTCGTCAGGAAGAGATTGATTTTGGTGAACGACCAGCTGGATCCAACGCCATTGACAACTATACCACGGGTGCAGGGTTTGGCCGATTAAGAGTCACCTTCGTGAAGCAAGTTGGCGCCGTAACGGACGCTAATACCAAACATAACTTTTTTGGGGTCAAAGAAAGTGTTGTTACGTTTCAGGTTAAGGGAAACTTTTTCGACGTCGAAATTGTAAAACATAATGATAAAACAAAACTTGACCAGGCCTGCTGGGCCAAAGCTGCTGTTGCCGGTGTTACCTGCAATACGACTAACCATGAAAGATGTGTCACTACATCATTGGATGAAGAGAGCCCTTTCTATGCATGTAGTGGAAGCCCTGGCACATGTGACTGGATAGATAAGATGACTGATGCAGCGACAGGGACATCGCTATATCTTGCCGAATGTAAATATTTTCGAGACAATTCACCTTTCATGTCCTGCTCCGAATACTAAGTAAGGATGCTGTGTGAAGCTGATATTTCATTTAGACGATGGTAGGATTGAGGAATTCACGACTGACAAATCCTCTGTATCTATAGGCAGAGGTAACACCTGTGACATCGTTCTACCCATAGAGGGCTTTTCCCGGCGGCATGCTCAGATTGATTTAGTTGACGGAAGTATCTTTGTCACAGACCTTGGAAGCACCAATGGAGTTTTTATCGATGGGGAAAGGATCCCGGTATCAACCAAAACATTAATGCAAAGTTTTCTTAATCTTCAAATTGGCCCGGCCAATCAAATAGAGATATTAGATGAAGATGCAGCTCCTGCATCCGTGCCCTCAAGTCATTCGGACTTTGGGCATAGAAAAATATCCAAGGAAATGGATTCGAGTGAAAAGACAAAAAGCACGAGATTCGAGCCTCGGCAGATAAAAAAAACCGTTGAGAAAAAGCCTGGCGTGAAAACTCAGAACACCAATTTAGGTATGTTTTTTGTTCCGGTTTTGCTGGTTGGAGCAGCTGCTTATTACTACATGAATTCTTCAGAGGAGTCAGCGCCTGTTGCCGTGGCCCCTCAGGAAGTCGCAGCGCCGATTGTTCCACTTCAGGAAACAACGTTTTTAAGCAGTTCCATGCTGGCGTCTTTTGATAAAACGAAAAGTTGCGCCGGAGCGCTGCTCAACTGGTGTAAAGATGCTGGTGTTTTGGAAGAAAGTAAGGAAGGTGTAGTGATTGAAGGCCGCACCCTGCTGGTCTATATGAACATGACTCCGCTGATGGCGACGAAATACGCCGAAAGGATTGAGACCCTCGACCCCAGAAAACGATTGGAGATTTTGCTTTTAAGAAGAATTTTTAATTCATTCTTGATGAGAAGCATCTCTCGTCAGACCCAGATCGATAATGTGCAGGTCATTGGCGGATTGATGGAGCAAGATCAGTGGAAGCTAAAAATAGCAGTTAAGTTAAAACGAGATATCGATCTCGTCAAAGCTGATAAGTTCTTCATGTACGCACTCTTTGACCAAATTTTGAATCAAGGTGAAGTTGAAAAGTTGTCTGAAATTGCCAGTTTTTACGAAGACTTACCCCTCGAAGAGTAATCCTTACAGAGCCTTTCTTGACACATTGAACACAAGCACGTACTTACATCATGTTTTCCAATAATTTTGTCTGAGACTAAAGCGCCTCAGAAGTAGACGACCTTGAGGTGATGTATATGTCACGGCCTCGCTTGCATGATCTATTGTTGCAACTTTTTTCTGAGAGAAATTCTCAGACCCTTAAAGCGTGCCTTGAGCATCCAGACTATCAAGCATTCATTTCTCTGCACTCATTGTCGGTACCCGTTCACGAGTTGGTGCTGGCCTTTACTCATACTTCATTTTCCCACGAATATGTTGTTCCCCACCAGGAGCTTTCAGAATTCTTTGGGGACGCTGTTGTGCAATTGATAGTGACCACCAAACTCATGAATCTTTACCCACATGAAAATGAAGGCAAGCTTTCTAAACTCAGAAGCTCTATTGTGAACGAAAAAACACTCGCGAAAGTGGCTTCACATCTAAAACTGCAAGAACTAATTCTTGTTGGAAGAGGCGAGTTTAAAAAAGAGCTGCATCTCCAAGAAACGGTGATTTCAGATACCTTAGAAGCTTTAGTCGCCAAGATCTATATCCATCAGGGGATGGAAGTCGCCTCCGACAGATTGTTAACCTGGCTGAGTCAGGCCGTTCCGGAAGCCTTCGAGATGAATAACCTCGATAGCTATGACGCCAAGTCGAAGCTTCAAGAAGCGACGCTGGCCAAATACAAAACCCTTCCGCGCTATAGCGCAGATACTTTGACTGAAGGATTTTTGGTCAAGCTGTGGGTCAACGACGATATGGTTGCCGAAGGTGTTTTTACTTCAAAAAAAATCGGTGAGCGTGAGCTCGCTCGTAAAGCATTAGAGAATAAAGAATTTTAAGGAGTTGATATGTTATTAGAAGACCAGCATCCGCTCAATAAAGCCATTATGATTGCCGTATTAGGCAAGCCCAATGCTGGAAAAAGCACATTGATTAATCACCTGATTGGGTTTGATTTATCAATCGTGAGCTCTAAGCCACAGACAACGAGAAACAACTTTCACTGTGCTTTCACCATTGACCGCACTGAGGTTGTATTAGTCGACACTCCAGGAGTTCACTCTAATAATCAGGAACTGAATAAGCGCATGAACGGTCAGGCCCAGATGGGTGCTGAAGGTGTAGATTTAAACTTTGTGCTCTTGGATCTCACGACCAATGTGGTTGGAGAGTTTAAGGACTTTTTGAAGAATTTTGAACATGCCTTGAGCCGCACTTGGATTATCTTTACGAAGGCAGACTTGGTTAATAAAGAGGCGATTAGCCTGACTGAAACGATGAAAGCGATCAAAGAGCTTTGTCCGGGAGTTGAAAAGCATTTCATTATCAGCACCAAAGATGGTCACAACATCCATGAAGTCACTGGTGCTATCCAGGACGTTGCCCAAAGCGGACCTCATCTTTACCCAAGAGGAGATGTTTCAAATAAAAATGAAAGATTTTTTGTAACTGAATACATCCGTGAGCAGGCATTCCGTCTACTGAATGAAGAGCTTCCTTATGAAGTGGCCGTTGTGATTGATGAGTATAAGGATGTGAAGAAAAAAGATGATAACGCGACTCCTGAAGCCCATATCTCGGCTTCAATTCTGGTTAACCGTCCTTCACAAAGAGCGATCGTAGTTGGTCGAGGTGGATCGATCATTAAAGAAATTGGCATTAATGCTAGAAAGAAAATTGAAGCGATGACGGGTGGTAAGGTTCATTTGAATCTTCACGTTAAAGTCTCGCCAAAATGGTTTAATAATAACTTTGTCCTAGATGAAATAGGCTTACCACGTACACAACACTCTGCGCGTGTATGGAGAAAAAAATGAATAAAAGATCAATGGTCGTCTCCATTATTGGAAGACCTAACGTTGGGAAGAGTACCATCTTCAACCGTTTAATGAAAAAACAATACCTCGCCATGACTCACGATCAGCCGGGTGTGACCCGTGACCGTCACTATGGGATTTTAAAGTTAGAAGAAGCTTTCGAGGGCGATTACACTGAGGAAGATCTAATCCTTGTGGACACTGGTGGTTTTTACCCAGATAAAATTGAAATTGATCCGAAAAAGAAAAACAACGTAGATCCATTTTTTAACATCATGGCCGATCACGCGAAGCTGGCCATTGATGAATCTGATCTTGTTTTGTTTGTTGTGGATGTCCGTGATGGACTTCTGCCTTTTGACAAGGGGATCAGTGACTATATTCGTTCAACCAAAAAAGCATTCTGGCTTTTATTGAACAAGTTTGACTCTGAAAAACAGGACGGGGAACAATACGATTTCTTCAATCTAGGCCTTGATGACGAAGATATGCATCAGATTTCGGCTGAGCATAACCGCGGCTTCAATGATCTGCGTGAGAAATTGATGGTTGCTGTGAAGAAATTCAAAGCTAACGATAAGTCTCAAAACGATGAGGCCAATCTCCAAAATGGCGTTCAGCCTAGAAACGACGTGGTTTCTTCTGTGGCCATTATTGGTGCGCCTAATGCTGGTAAATCGACACTCCTTAACTGTCTCGTCGGTGCCCAACGTGCCCTGGTTTCTGAAATAGCGGGAACAACAGTTGACCCTATCGAAGGTTACGTTGATCTCTACTTTGGGCCTGACATTGAGCTTCTCAGCACTCAGGACAATGCCTTTAGAAAGGATAACAGTAAGATCTACGAAGAGATGAAACAATACGCTGAAACAGGAGACGTGGTCCTGGATGAAGTGGACGAAGATGATCTGACTGAGAACGAGAAAAAAATCTACGTAGAATTTGGTCAGACAGAAGAGTACAAAGCTTTCCAGGAAGAGGAAGAAGTTGCTGGAACTGGTACAGCAGCAGATTTTAGCTTTGATGAGTCGAATACTGGAAAAGAGTATTTTTCTGAAAATGAAATAATCAATGAAATCGAAAAGAACTGGAATGCTCCCGCTGAGGAAGTAGAGAATCTTGAAAATGCTCAATGGGTTAACCGTTGGCGCTCAATTAAGCTGGTTGATACGGCCGGGATCAGAAAGTCTAAACTGGTTGAAGGCTTTATTGAGACTCAAAGTGTTTACCGCTCGCTTCGTGCTATTTCAGAATCAGATGTTGTTCTCTTTATGATTGATTCAACTCTCGGAATCACGCATCAGGATCGACGTTTGATCGACATTGCTCTTGAAAAAGGTAAGTCTTTAATCGTCTGCTTAAACAAGATTGATCTTCTCAAAGATATCTTCGCTGATGCGAAGAAGAAGAAAGAGTGGACTCAGAATTTACGTGATGATGTCCCTTGGCTTAGCTTTTGCCAATTGGTGACCATTTCTGCTCAGAAAAACCGTAACATCAATTATTTAAGAGAAGCTTTGAAGCGCACGATTGTGACCCGGAATCGCAAAATTCCTACGGGAGCGTTGAACCGTTGTTTTTCTACCCTGACGGATAAAAATCCTGTGGTGATTAAGAAAACCAGTGGTGGTCGCTTAAAAATCAAGTACGCATCGATGCTTAAGTCGAGTCCGCCTACTTTTTTACTTTTCAGTAATAAATCACAAGGGATTCCTGAGAACTATCGCAGATACCTGGTGAATGGACTGAGAACTGAGTTTGATCTGGTGAATACTCCAGTCCATTTGATTTTCAGGACTTCGACGGATATTGAAAGACGAATGAAGAAAGTAGAAAAGAAATCAGCTACTACCAAGTAAAATTATAAGTTACGATGATGCTGACTACGTTACCAGTCAGATCATCGTAACCATATGTACTGTCTGGATCTTCATACTGGGCATAGTCTTGAGTGAATTTATCAAAGAAGTTCACGACATGATAAAGAAATTCCACATCAACGTACGAGGCTTTAAGTTCAACAGGGAATTCAAAACCAAATCCAAGTCCCGTACCGATTCCTCCACCTGTCACATCTTCAAATGATTTTCGGTCCAGAAATTTATTTTTTTGATACCAGTACTCAAGACGTCCCACAAAGTAGGGGTTGGAATACGTAATGGCGGTTCCGAGGTCAGTAGTGTCGATGTAGTACTTGTAGCCTACAAAAAGTCTGGTCATATCAGTGACGACGGCGCCAATTTTACCGAGATTTTTATAACCATTAACCTCTGTATCAAGAATCATGGTGTGCTTTGAGTATTCAACTCCGAGTAGAACCGCTTTTTGAAAATCTAAAAAGTAGTTAACGGATAAATGGAAAGTTGGATGATTATCATCATAGGCCTGACCACGGTTGCCGGTAAAAGTCGTGAGACCACCACCTAAGTTTACCGAGAAAAAACGGCCGTAGCGGTAAAAGCGCTCGTCCTCAAGGACCTGGCTCGATTCAAGATCTTCATTAAAGTCTGAAAATATATCACTGCCGCTCATGGCAGTGTCATCTTCCAGTTCCTGCAAAACCTGATCACTCGATTGAGCAAAACCTCTGGAGCTGAAAAGCAGAACTGATAAAAGGAGTAATCTGATTGCCATCATTATAAATAAAAGTGCACGGCGGCTTTCAGGAAGCTGTCGCCAAGGGTTTCAAGACTGGTTCCGCCATCAGGGTCTGCCTTTCTGGCCGAAACCCCAAACTCCACGCTGAAACCCAAACTTTCAAGACCTGAAAAATGGAATTCTGTCCCCATCGTCCCGTCTATTTGGAACCCTGATTCCACTTTATCCTCATCATCAAGGTAAGTTTCTGTGGCAAATAATCCTGCGAGATAGAAATTAAGCTGTGGCTCGTCAAAAATGATGCGGTAGAGCTTAATGCCCGCTCCATAGAGGGTCTGGTCTTGGTCGGATTGAAAACCCAGGAGCCCCCCAAGGGCAAAAGTCTTGGATTGTTGGACCTTAAGGGATATGGCAGGGATGCCATTGGCAAGCTGATTAGTCATCCCGACGCCCATTCTGCCCCTAAGATCGGCACCAAAGACGATAGAGGGCATAAGAACCAGCATAAGAATCAAAAATTTTTGTTTCATACTTTAAGTCTAGGGAATCTTTTGATCTTTGACAACGGCACTCACGAAGTTTTAAACTTCTAATGAATTTTTTAAAGTCACCAAAAAGGATCTCCATGAGCGACGCGACTCAAACCCAGACTCTTGAGCAATCTCTAAATAAAACGGACTTCGGTCACGTTATTTATGAAAACCGAAAAACTTTCATAGCTGTCATCGTAGCAATATTGATTGCAGTGAGTGGGTATGTACTTTGGAAGCAGTCCAAAAAATCAAAAGCACTAGATGTCTCAGTAAAAGTTTTTGAATTTAACACGAAGACTTGGTCAGGAGCTAAAGAGGGGAAGGTTGCCTTTCCTGAATTGGTTAAGCAGTTTGATGCCCTTGATGCTGACGTTCAGTCATCTCCTGCCATGGTTCCTGTGGCCCTCGAAATGGGTAAATTTCTGGCAGACAAAGGTGCTCTCAGTGAAGCTGAAGCCATCCTCTCAAAAGTGAACACGACTCATAATATTTCTGCTTTTTTTATTGGAATGCAGAGAGCTGTTATTTTAGAAAAAATGGGCAAAATTCCTGAAGCTGTAGCTGTTCTCGAAAAACTGGCTAAAGATAAAGAAGTTTTGATGTCTGCCAAGGTTAACCTTGAGCTTGGGCGTTTAAATCTTTTGAACGGCGAAAAAGGCAAGGCTCAGACTCATTTTGAATATGTGATTAATACTTTTCCTAACGATGAACAGGCAAAAATGGCCAAGCTCTATATGGCCAAGCTTGCTCAATGAAATACCTTCTTTTAACTGCTCTTTTTTGTCTCATGGGATGTGGGAGTTTTAAGCCTCACGCCCCAGAGAAAAAAACAACATTTTTAAATAATATCTGGTCTAAGAATTTAGACACAGAATACGTCTCGGGAAACCTTCCCATTGGTTTAGGGGCCCCTCGAATTTTTAATGATATTGTCTATATGGGCAGCCTTGATGGAGTGATGTCGGCCTACGATGTAGAGTCAGGCCGAGTTTTATGGAGTCAGGATGAGAAGACCCCTCTCAATGGTCCAGTTGAGTTTTTTAATGATCATGTTGTTTACGGTGGCCTCTCAGGGCGCCTTTTCGTCAGGCACTATCTGACGGGTAAATTGAAATATGCCATTGATTTGTCAGCACCAGTTGAGAGTGCGCCAGTTTTTCATAAAGAAATTATCTGGGTTTATAAGCGAGCTGTGCCGGTCACAACCACACTTCAGCGAACCACTAAGCCGCTTATTTTAGGTAATAAAGTCATTGTAGGTTTTGCGGACGGATTTATTGGTGCCCTTTCTATGGCCGAGGGTCTTCTTCTCTGGGAAACAAAGCTTGTTGAAAACTCTAAGTTTGTTGACGTGGATCTAAACCCCATATTGGCCGGCGACATGATCATTTCAGGTTCTCCGGAAGGGGAGTTAAAGGCGATCAATCCTGAAAGTGGCGCAATCGTCCGAACATTTGGAGTCAGCGTTATGGCCCATCCCCTTTTGAAGGGTGAGCAGCTAATACTTGGCACAAATGAAGGCGAAGTTATCATCATGAATCTTAATGGCGAAGTGCTTAAGAAGACGAAGGTTTCAAAACAGCCCATTAGTGCCGTAACTTGGTGGAAGCAGATGTTAATTGTGGCCAGTTATGATGGCAAAATTCAGGCAGTTGACCCATTAACCATGAAGGTCATAGATCATTTCAACCTTGGAAACGATTACTCCGCCATTTTTTCGGACATCGTGACCACTGAAGACTTCTTGGCCCTCTATTCTTCGCGTAATCGTCTGTATTTATTTCATTAATCTTAAAAAATATAACTTCTCATATCAACCTTTGCCTATGATACTTCCATCGGAGTAGCATAGGTTAAACAAAGGATTGTTATGAGAAAGATTCTATTTTCTTTGGCCCTAATATCAGTAGCCTCTCAGGCTTCTGCATCCGTGAAAATTGAAGAAGAACTCTTCATTTTTGGTCAGAAACCTGAAATCGTCAGAGAACTCATTGAAGCTGGCTCGGTTGAGGTGGATCACGTTTCTTCTGAAGGCTTCGAGCTTTATGGAAGCAAGGGTTTATCCAAGTACCTTGATAGCAAAAAAATTCCTTATTTCGACATGAAATCCGTTTCAAAATCAGCTTTCTCTGATTACCCGAGCCACACAGAAATAACCAATAAGCTCAAAGCTGCTGAAGCAAAAAATCCTGGTATCATGAAGCTTTTCTCTATCGGTAAATCGGTTAAAGGAAAAGAATTATGGGTGATGAAAATTTCTGATAACGTTAACGTTGATGAAATTGAACCAGAATTTAAATACATCTCTTCTATGCACGGTGATGAAATCACTGGTCGTGAAATGACTGTAAGCTTGATTCAAGAAATTGCAGCGAAGTATGGCTCAGATTCGGAACTGACTGAACTGGTGAATAACTCTGAAATCTATATCATGCCGTCTATGAATCCAGATGGTTCGGAAAGAAAACAGCGTGCCAATGCTAATGGCACTGACCTTAACCGTGATTTTCCTGACCTCAAGGACCCTAATATTGCTGGCAACATGCAAATTGAAAATCAGCACGTCATGAAATTTCAGGCGAGCAGAAAATTTTCATTATCTGCTAATTTTCATGGTGGAACAATTGTGGCCAATTACCCATGGGACTCTACTTATGACCGCCATCCTTTGGATGGTCTAGTGAAAGAGCTTTCTCTTGCTTATGCAGAATTAAATCCTGAGATGAGAAGTTCGAGAGAATTCGCAGGTGGGATCACTAACGGTGCTGATTGGTATGTGGTTAAAGGTGGTATGCAGGATTGGAGTTGTTTCTTCTACAACGATCTGCAAATTACTCTTGAGGTTTCTCATGACAAGTGGCCGAACTACAGCGAGATCCCGGGCTTTTATAAGAGTAACCGTGAATCCATGGTTAACTATATGAAACAAGTTCATCGCGGTGCCGGCATCAAAATCAAGCGTCCAAATATTTCGGGAACTGTTGCTATTAAGCAAATCTCGCCAGTGGCCAAGAATCTTGGATCATATGCTTTTAGTTCCTCTGAATTCTATAAAGTGCTGCCTGAAGGACAATATTCTTATACTGTGTCTGAAAAAAATAAGGCGGCAAAAGAAATTACTGTTTTCATCGAGCGTGACAAGGTTTTTTCAAACGGAAATTTCACAGTTATTGATTAATTAGTTTCCTAGATTCACAATAAATTCAAATTCTTTAGCGGTAACCGGCAAAATTGAAAGCCGGTTACCCTTCTGCATCAGTCTCATCTCTGCCAATTCTTTCTGGGCCTTTAGTTCTTCCAGAGAAATGTGTTTTTCCAGATCTTTTTCATAACTAACATCTACCAGAAACCAGCGAGGAGCTTCCTGGGTTGCCTTCGGGTCATAGTACTCGGATTTTTTATCAAATTGAGTTGTGTCAGGGTAAGGCTTTGAGCTCACGCGGGCGATACCGGCCACGCCTGGGATATCACAGCTTGAGTGGTAGAAGAGAATAAGGTCCCCGACTTGCATCTCATCACGCATGAAATTTCGCGCCTGATAGTTTCGGACCCCATTCCAGGGCTCTGTTTTTTTGGGACGCTTCTTTAGGTCCTGAAAAGAGAAAACTTCGGGTTCAGATTTCATCAGCCAGTATTTCATCCTGCTATAATGGATAAAAAGACTCGGGAAATCAAGTTCTCTCTGACTTTTCCGAGAAGTCTGGGGAAGAGGGATAAATATGAAAACAATAGCTCTGATGTCTGCCTTTATTTTTGCTGGATGCTCCCACATTGGGACAACTCATAAGGTTGCGATGGAGTTACCTTTTGCTCCCGAGCTAGTTGAAGAAATGCAAAGATCAGCTTCTCGAGCACCGGCCAGTTTGGAAGTGACGGACGTGGAAAGTAAATCTCCACGGCGCGTATATTTTACTGCTCTTTACCATCAATATCTTTCTCTCAGCAACCATCTAGGTCTGGAGACCGATCTCAATTCATGTCCGCAATTTCATCATGATAAAATTGAAACTGATTCAGCAGTCGTTCCTAAATTTTCGATTTTAAATATGGCGCGAGTGGGAGGTGAGTCGAAAGATTTTTTTCCTGAGCTGGCGTTCACTAAAAACTTTTCTCTGAAAGACCATCAAGAGGGAATGCGCGCAGAAATTGCTACGTTATGCGAAGAAGGTGTGAGCGATAATTATTATAAATTTGATAATCTGGTCACACATTATGCTTCTAAGAAATCGTTTCATTCACGACCAGATTCTATGAGATCTGTTCTTAAAATTCCTGTTTTTGCGAATTATTATTTATTGAAAATGATTCAGCCGCCTCATGCATTGACATTTATCCATCCTGAAGAGAAAAAAGTGATCTCGATGACTCAGACTCATTGGTTTGAGAGGTATGTCAGTGAAGCGCATAGAATGCGCAGCAATTTAATCAAAAACCACATGGTTCAAAGGTAAGTACACATGAAAATTCATATTTTGGCTCCATTATTGGTGCTTATTTCATGCGGGCAATACACCGCGGATACGGCGGTAGGACAATCCAAGAGTACGGCCCCTGTTGTCGTTGATGGGAACCAAAAACAACAAATCGCAGCAGTCTGTGATGCCATTGCACAAAAAACTTCCAGCGCTTCGAGCTTGGTAGGGACTCAGTCTGTGTTTGATTACTCCCTTAAAGGATGTACTGAATCGGCTTTAGGCACTGTCGTGAATGTTCCCACAACTATTCAGAGTGGGGCAGATGGTTACAAGTTTACTTTGCCTGGCGGCTCATTCTTTTATTTTGCAGATATTGAAACTACCGACAAAGGCAGCCTGTCGAAAGTCTGCGCCCAATTGGCCGGTGAAGATAGTTTTGCCAGCCCAATCAAGGCCGGAAATGAATACATCTACTTTACGACGATTTCAATTAATCCGTCGGACTGTGATGCGCAACCTGATCAAACATGTGTCTATCTAGAGAAAGGTTCTGAGGGGACAGTTGAGGGTCAGGCCACCATTCATACGAAAGAATGGATCCGAATTAATCGTGATGGTCGACAAGGTCGCCTCGGATTTTTCACATTAAAAAAAGAATTGACCACAAAAGGTTGCTCAGAATTTGAGGACCAAATTCATCTGGCCAAACTTAAATAAGGCATCCTTGGCGAATTTTTACGGTTAAGGCTTTTTTAGCGTCTACATCCCACACCGTTTTACAAAATTGAATGGTAAATTCAGGTGGATTTTTTTCTGGATCCTTCGGGCAAGTCACTTCGGTGCGTTTATCTTCCCATTTACTTAATTGGGTCATATCAATACTGACAATCTTCCAGTCCCCATTTTCTGAAACTTTTAAAGTATAATAAAGCCCTTCATCCTCTCTTAAAATATAAAGTTCCCTGCCTTTGATAAATAATGGCTGATCATTAAGGGGGAGCTGATAAGTAACGGCGCTATTGTCGTAGTAAACTTTAACTGGTTGTGGGGACATGTTATCTTTCAAGGGCAACTCTATTTGGGCTTGATCTCTCCAGATGATGGCCTTGTCGTTTGAAATTGATTTAACGAAAGCAATTCCTTTGAGGATTTTTTCTTTTTGATCTTTGGGATTAT
>JFJP01034747.1_pt1 | contig 20810 bp, 19 predicted proteins | sample 431651 | NCBI WGS metagenome assembly JFJP01 (sample SAMN02602958, study PRJNA72255) | Microbial mat metagenome, whole genome shotgun sequencing project. | biome: fresh water; feature: sink hole; material: water; isolation source: purple microbial (photo- and chemosynthetic) mats found in...
AGCCCGGCCCGCCTGACAAAAGTATCCTGTAACGGTTGTCGCCGAAGGTTGTATCCTTCTGCCGCGCATGGAGCGTTGCCTGGTCCGGCGGGATCCGGTCAACTCTGGTGTCACGTACCGGGGTCTGGTCGTCAGGGCCTGCAATCAGGCTGGAATATTCATAGAGCAGCCTTATTTTTTTCCGGCTGGCTGAATAGTATTCGATACCCTGCAGGGTGCTGATAGACCTGAGAACGTTGTACACGGCCAGGTTCTCCGAGACAGGGTTGCCGGTATGCAGCATTTTCAGGAGGAACAGTGCCTCGACGACAATATCCGGGTTTTCAGCCAATACAGCTGATTTCATGGCCTGCGAGGCCGGGTGCGCCGGTGCCAGCGAGAGTGCCGCGGTTTTTTCAGACGAGGCGAGGCTGATGCTTTCTCCGGCAGCCAGGCGCGTGGCCACGACCGGCTGGACGAACGCGGCCAGTGGCTCTGCTCCTGCCGGTGATGTAGACAGAACGAACAGCGCGAGCATCACAATGTGCGCGGTGACTCCAAGAGTATCGTTGCAAGGATCTGAACCATGAGCCTGCATGTCTCCAGTATACCGTGACGCCTGCTTCAAAGCCCAGTCCGGTTTTTGAAGCTTACTTTTTTAATGCATCTGCTATATAAGGTAGCCGACCGGGATTTCCGCAACCAAAACCATTCAGAGCGGCGGCCATCTGGCTGCGAAAGGTCACTATGAACGTTGTCATCATGATCATCGAGTTAGCAGGTTCACTCGGGCTCTTCCTGTACGGCATGAAGATATTGTCTGATGGAATCCAGCGGGCAGCCGGTGACGGGCTCAAGCGGACGCTCAACCTGATGACCGGCAATACGTTCAAGGCGCTGATGACAGGACTGGTGGTGACGGGCATTATTCAGTCATCCTCAGCAACCACGGTGATGGTCGTTTCGTTCGTCAATGCGGGACTCCTGACGGTAGTCCAGGCCGCCGGAGTGATTTTCGGCGCCAACATAGGAACGACGGTCACAGCCTGGATCGTGTCGCTGATAGGCTTCAAATTCCAGATATCAGCCCTGGCGTTGCCCATGATCGGTGTTGGCTTCCTCATGATGATGACGGCCAAGCGCAAGACTCACCTTCGCGATTACGGAGAGGCCGCGCTGGGTTTTGGACTTCTGTTCCTGGGGTTGGACTTCCTCTCGCATGCCATACCCAAGCCGTCCGCGGAGGTCGTGCATTTCCTGGCCGGCGTTTCTAATCTCGGAGTTGTTTCCATCCTGATCGCGGTTGCTACCGGAACGATTCTGACAGTAATCATCCACTCATCCAGCGCCTCGACCGCGATTGTCATTACACTGGCAGTCGAGGGGGTCATAGGCTTTGAAATGGCTGCTGGTCTTGTTCTCGGCTGTAATATTGGTACAACCATCGATGCCTTTCTCGCGTCCATCGGAGCGAATACCAACGCGCGTCGGGCGGCTTGGATCCACATTCTTTTCAATGTCCTCGGTTCAGTGTGGGCAGTCGTGCTTTTCAGACCCTTCCTGTCCCTGGTCAACCTGCTCGCTGGAAGTTCAACCATAGCCCAGCACATCGCAATGATGCACACGGTGTTCAATGTGATAAACGCTATCCTGTTTGCACCGTTCGCCAGACAACTCTCTGAACTGGTTTCCCGCATGATCAAGGCCAGGCCTGGAGAAGATGCCCTGCCACAGAAGCTTGAATACATAGCTGCGCCGCTGATGAGCAGTCCCGAACTGAACCTGATGCGCGCCCAGAAGGAAATATCCGATATGGCCGGGCTCTGCGGTACCATGTTCGGCAGATGGCGCGAACTGCTTAAAGAAGCGCCCGACGATCTTGGAGAAGAGGTGGAACGCCTGAAGGACATGGAGGAGTATGCCGACCAGATGCGCGACGAGTTGTCCCGCTTCCTGCTCGAGTGTGCCGGTCATGAGATGAGCGCTGATAGCCAGCGGGACATAGGAATATTGCTGCGCATGGTCGTCGACCTCGAGGACATTACTGACGACTGCTTCAGTCTGGTCCTGTTGCTCCAGAAGGCAAACTCGCGGAAACTCAAGCTGGACAAGGACGAGATAGAGAGTCTGGGCCCGTATACCCTGCTGGTCGAGGATTTCCTGCGTTTCGTCAAGGACAATATCAACCGCAAGATAACCGAGGAGCAATTGGCCGTGGCCCGTGATCTTGAAAACAGCATTGATGATTTCCGCAGTGCACTCAAGAAAAAGGCACGGAAGCGCCTGCAGACTGGTGCCGATGTCAAGTCGGAACTGCTGTTCATGGACATAGTAAGGCATGTGGAGAAGATCGGCGACCATGCGTACGGCGTGTCCCATGCGCTCCGGGAATTATGAGAGGTAGTCCGGTAGGGCGTACACGTCTGCAACGCCGTTCACCAGGATGGCGCCCATGCCGAGTTGCAGCGGGATTGCCAGGTCTACGTCGTAGCGGTCGCCTATGGACAGGCAGGCTTCCGGGGCTGTTCCGGCGAGGCTTGCGGCCAGCAGGTAGGGTTCAGCGGCCGGTTTTGACTTCATGGTGTCGTCGAGGCCAATGACGCGCAGGAACAGGTCGCGCACGCCGAGTGCTTCGAGTGTCGCCTCGCCGGTGGAACGCGGATTGTTGGTTACTGCCATAAGGATCGCGGCGCGGCCCGCCACTCCGGCGGCCAGGCGGGACAGTGTCTGTCGAAGGGCAGGGTCTGGTTTAAGAAATGCCGAGGGTGTTATGAGGCGGGTGCGCCAGGCTACGCTGGTTGCAAGGTCAACGCCCAGGGCAGCCATCGCGTTGCCGAGGCTCGTTTTTGCACCTGCATTGGCTGTGGCGTGTTCGAGGCGGGAGCGTTCCACCTCTTCCACCATCGCTTCGTAGGTCTTGCCCCGTATCCGTGCCAGTTCGCGGATCAGCACGTCCTGCTGGAAGCGCATGTATCCATCATGCGAATAGAGTGTACCATCGATGTCGAAGAGGAACGCGCCTATGGTCTCGGGAACCCGGTAGGCGGTCACGCTCAGAGCGGCAGGTTTGGCTGGGCCGGCTGGCTCGTCTGGTGCGCAGCCATGGACTTCTGGATCTTCTTGGCTATGATGTCGCGGTTGTCCAGCATCGGCGAGAGGCTTCTGTTGTGGTGGAGCAGCGATATGATCTGTGCGAACAGCGTCGTTACATCGGCTTCGATGTACCATTCCTTTTTTAGGAGTTCGTTGTGGTGCACGGCGTTGGTTCCGATGATGCGGTAGAAGAGGCCTTCACGGTAGGCCTTGTCGAAGTCGTCTATGGCCGACGCCGAGAACAGCGGCAATGATACGGCGCAGATGACCTTGGTGGCACCTTCGTCCCTGAGGTAGCGCATGCCCTTGAGCAGGGTGCCGCCGGTGCCGAGCATGTCGTCCGCCATGAACACGATCTTGCCACGCACATCGCCGAGCAGTTTCATCGCCGTGATGTTGGAATCGTTTGCGTCCTTGGTCACCTTGGAATAATCGCGCTCCTTGTAGAGCAGGGCCAGCGGTTTCTGCAGCGTGCTCGCGTAGAACTTGTTGCGGTCTACTGCTCCTGTGTCCGGGGACAGTACGACGAGGTTCTCGTCACCCACATCGACAATGCCGGCCAGCTTTTCTATTACCTGATAGGAAGCGTGGAGGTTCTCGAGTCTCAGTTTGTTGAAGCAGTTCTCAATCTCGCGCGAGTGGATGTCCAGTGTGATGATGCGGGATATGCCATAATTCTCAAAAATCTGGCCGAGTCTGGCCGCGGTCAGACCCTCACGCCCCTTTTTCTTGTGCTGTCGGGAGTATGGGTAGGCGGGCATGACCAGGGTGATGCGCTCGGCACCTGCCTGGATAGCCGCGTCTACCGTTACGAGTACATTCATGATGTGGTCATTGACCGACAGGCTCCGCTCGTCACGGCCCTCGTTGAATTTGCAGGGCTGGCGGTTCTCCACGTCCTGGAAGATGTAGAGATCCTTACCACGGACTGAATCGAGGATTTCCGTCTTTACTTCGCCGTTGGGAAACCATGTATAACGGGCGTTAACCTTGAACCGGGGCGCGCGGTATTCGTTGACGTTGCCCGGCAGGCACAGCATCGACGAATACACATCGTTTGAAAAATTGATCTTTCGTGTTACCAGTTCCTTGGAGATGTGGTAACGGTCGGCCATGACCTGCACCTTGCGTTCAAAACGGTGCCTGTAGATGGTCGAGAGGCGACGTACGACTTGCTCTGCGAAACGCTCGCCGCCGGGACAAGCCAAGAGCCCGAGCTTCGTGGGATCAGAATAATTCATTACGTGCGCCTTTGGTGGGAGGAGTTCGGCAAGGATACTCTTGGCGGGCTTTTTGGTCAAGGCAAGGCGCTTGCCACAGCTGGACTGGCTCAACATGCTAAAAAAAAACGCCCCGGAGCCGTGCTGGCATCCGGGGCGCTTTCGCGCTGCTGGTCAGGAGCGCGGGCTGCGGTTACCAGCGACCACGGCCGTTGGTGTCGTTGCCGCGTCCACCCATCTGTCCGCCCATCTGTCCGCCCATCTGTCCACCCATGGCACCACCACGACCACCCATCATGCCCTGGCCCATGAACTCGGAGAGGTCATAGCTCTTGGCACCGATCGTCAGCATGGTGGCCCTGAAGAAGTAGCTGTTGGGGGCATAGGGGATGGCGAGCTCATAGCCCTCGAGCTTAACAGCTGCGCCTTCCTTGAGCCCGTCTATGAAGCCATAGAGGGTCTGGGGCAGCTGGACGAAGTAGGTCTTGTCCTTGATGACGATGGAGGGATGGCCCTGAACCAGCGCGAGCTTGCCTTCAATGGTAGTTTTGACCTGGGCCGCTTGTACTTGTGCCTGGGGCTGGAAGCCCTGTCCCATCATGCCAGGACCTCCACCGAAACCCTGGGCTGAAACTGCGCCGATTGCTGTCAGTGCCACGATGCATACGGTTACAATCTTCTTCATATCGAACTCCTGTTTGTTCGTCGTATCGCGGACCTCAAGGTCCGCGTCCGCTTTCTCGGCGGCACATACTATATTGCAAGAGTCGTGCCAAAAATCATGCTTTGGGGAAAATAAAATTATCTGTCTTGTAAATGCATTTTGTAAAAAGAATTAAAAATTATGATCATGAATAGGCATGAGTATGTTTTGATTGGAAAAACCGGAATGAGAAAAAATTACCCGTCAAAGTGGTGAGATATTGGGAAAATCCAGCACGAAGCGGGTTCCAGAACCCAGTTTGCTCTCCACCGTCATGTGACCATACATCTTTTCAACAAAAAGCTTGCTGACTGCCAGGCCAAATCCCTTGCCCTGTTCGCCTTCCGTACCAAGCGTCAGAAGTGTCCGGCCAGGTATGAAGAGTGTATCCAGTTGGTCAGGCTTCATGCCTACGCCATGGTCTTCTATGGTAATGACTATGCGTTCATCTTTTTTGTTTCTGGAAATTCTTGAAACAGAGAGTTCGACGATGGAGCCGTTCCGGGAATACTTGATGGCATTCGAGATGATGTTCCTGAAAACCGTAGCGAGGGCACGGCGGTCAGCCGCGATCGTACCTCCCCCTGAAGGGGCGGCAATGGACACCCCTTTGGTCACGGCCATGGCTGTAATGTCAGCGGCAGCTTCAGCCAGCACTTCTTCAACCCGTTGCGGTTCATGTACAAGCGTCATCCGCCCGGATGCACAGAGCGCCCATTCCAGCAAGGAATCCAGGAGGCCAGAGATCCTCTCCAGCCCTGCCGAGAGTGTCTCGATACTCTCACGCTTGGTATTGAGGTCCCCGCTGAACTCGAGCAAGTGGTTGCGTACATAGCGGTTGGCGCTCGAGACCGGAGCCCTCAGGTCGTGGGCAATGACGGCTATCAGGGCATCCTTGGTAGAAATTGTTTCCTGGAGTTCGGTATTCTTCAGTTCTGTCTGTTTCTCGTGCGTACGCAGATCCTGTTCTACCTTGGCTGAAGAAAGCAGGAAATATCCAAAGAGGTTGAGGAATCCGACGAAGAGGGCAATCAGATATTCAAAACCGCTTATTGCACCAGAATCAATGGGGGTAAGCAACGGATTCCGCAAAACCACTGCAATGACGCGGAGCAGGCTGGCCACTGACACGGCAATGAAGAATACAGCGGATACATTCTGGATTTTCTCATGTTCGTCGCTTCCATGCACGAGGAGCAAGGCTGCGACGAGTGCTGCCATGATGCAAAGCAAGCCCGAGAATACAATGATACGGAGGCCGGATGGTGAATTTCGCAGCAAGATCCAGACGAGCAAGCTGACGGGAATCAGCAGATAGCTCCAGAGGGGGAACCCTTTTCCAATACGGAACTTCCATATCGAATGACCAAAGCATAAGACTCCCGCGAGCATCGAAACATTTGAAGCGGCGAAGATTTCATAAGGAAGCCCCATAGTCTGACCGGCCATGCCGATGGTTCCTGCCGCCAATAGTGCCTGCCCGATGATCCAGTGGCTGGCACCGGGGAAAATCCGGCGGTAGGCGTACAGTAATAGCGCTATGAAGAGGCTGCCCGCATAGACGGCAGCCAATGCGATGGACAGGGTAGGAATATGCAGGGTTTCAGACAATGGTAGTTGCATGGTGTTATAACGAGTATACCTTCAGACTGCATGATATCACGAATTATGGAGGTTATTTGCTATTCCTTCAGTGTGCGCTCGTTGAGACCAAACTGCTCATCGTGTTCGCCGCTCCCCGCGGGTTCTACATGGACGACGATGTCATAGACACCCTCGATGCGTGTCTTTATTGCGTGTTCGACAGCCTGGGCGATGTCATGTCCTTCGAGTACAGTTTTCCTGCCATCAATCTCGATGTCCAGATCGATATCGTAAAATGAGGCGAGCCTGCGCACCCGTGCGCGATGGGGGTTGCCTGCACCAGGTACCGATTTGACCGCGTCGAAGATGGTCTGGTACAGTGCCGGATCGGCTTTGCCGTCCATGATTTCGTCGTTGGCTTCACTGAAAACACCAAGAGCCGATTTCATGACCCATACACCGACAAAGAGCGCTACGATGGAATCCGCGATGGGAGCATGCAGCAGCGTTGAAAGCATAAGGCCGACGAGTACGCTTGCCGAGATCACGACATCGTTCCGCATGTTCCTGGCATTGGCAAGCAGCATGGTCGAGCCTGTCTTTCTGCCCGCCGAGCGCTGGGTCCAGACGAGCACCAGTTTGCCTGCGATGGAAGCTATGGTGACCCATAGCGCCATGGTGCCAGGTATTTCCCTGACGGCACCTTCACGCAGGGTGTGGATCGTGGACAGGAATAACTGGGCACCTGCGAAGAATATGAAGAACGCAAGAATGGTGGTAGCTGTTGTCTCGGCCCTGGCATGTCCGTACGGATGTTCCTTGTCAGATGGTTTTACGCTCATCGTGGCAGCCGCAAGCGCTACAATCGATATGATCACATCGGTAGAAGAGTCTATGCCATCGCCTACGACTGCCAACGATCCTGAAAGGAATCCTATGACTATCTTGGAGGCTGCCAATATGGCGTTACCTATGAGGCTTATGGTTGCGGCACGACGGACTATCGTATTTCGATCCATCGCAGCAGTATAGGCCGTCGCAATGGGCACTGCAACAACAGTGCTTGCCGTGATGGCGCCTTTTATTGATAAATAAGGTAACTTGGTCTAGGATACATCGATGTCCTCGTTACCGCGGGGCGGGGGGAGCTGGGAATGACGAGAGAAGCCAGGATCGCACGACCATGAGTGAAGGTCCGGATGATGTCAGGTCGCGGTTTCGCCATGAGGCACGGACACGGCTCAATCACGTCGTCGGATTTGGCGAACTGCTGTCGGCAGACTCGGATTCCCTCTCGGGGCAGGCTCTGCGGACTATTTTCAATGACATCGGAAATGCTGCCATCGCGCTCAGGCAGCCCGTTCTGGAATACATTGCTTCGGTCTCTGAAGGTTCCGCGCCGTCGGAGACGCTCCGGCGTAAGGTCTATGACCGGATCTATGACATCATATCCCTCGTCCAGACGGCTCGCCGGGTAGCCCCCAAGGGCGAACGTGCCCTCAAGGACATACGCAAGGTGCATGAGGCGGCAAACGCCCTGGCGGACCTGTTCGAGGGAGCGGTTTCCCTCGAGGCACCACAAGCCAGCGAGGTTTCCATGAGCCGTGCCACGAGCCGCACAGACAAGCCCAGGATTTCTGGCCGCATACTCATCGTCGACGACGATGCGTTCAACAGGGAACTGCTTTCACGGCACCTCGAGCGTCAGGGACATGTCGTATGCCAGGCTTCGAACGGCAAGGACGCCTTCTCTATTCTATCAGAGGCGCCGTTTGACATCATCCTGCTCGATGTGATGATGCCTGGTATGAATGGTTTTCAGCTCCTGGAAGCAATCCGCGCCGAAGAGCGGCTCCACGATTTGTCCACCATCGTCGTTTCATCGCTCGGTGATTCTGCTTCCATGGCCCGTTGCATCGAACTGGGTGCGGAGGATTACCTTCCAAGGGATTTTGACCCCATAATCCTCAGGGCCCGCATAGACAGCCTCCTCGAGAAGAAGGAATACAAGCGCGAAAACGATGAAGCCCTGAGGCAACTTGTCGATGCTCAGGCGCGGTTGGCTACCGAACTTCGGGACGCAGCACAGTATGTCAGGAGCCTCCTCCCGAAAAAACTCCGCTGGCGCGGCATTTCGGCTGATTGGGAGTTCATCCCTTCACTCAGCCTCGGGGGTGATTGTTTTTATTATCATAAAATCGACGAAAACAGGCTGGCGCTCTACCTGCTGGATGTGAGCGGGCATGGAATTCAGGCCGCATTGCTTTCGGCTACCATAATGAACATGCTGCGGGGCCTCTCCCTCGGCGGTGTCGACTACTCGTCTCCCTCTTCGGTGCTGACCAGGCTAAACCGCTCGTTCCGTATCGAGGACCAGAACAACATGTTTTTTACGATCTGGTATGGGGTCTACGATTCTTCTACCAAATTGCTGCGCTTTGCAAGCGCCGGTAGTCCCCCGGCGATACTCGTGGGACCTTCCGGTGTTGTGGTGGAACTTGCAGGCGATGGTCCAGTCATAGGGGTGGACGAGAAGGCAACGTTCAGTGAATTCGACGAAGCCATAGACCCGGGATCAAACCTCTACCTGTTCAGCGACGGACTCTTCGAGGTGCGGACCAAGGAGGGATCCATCCTGGCCTGGGAAGATTTCAGGGAATTGCTCGAGGCCCACCATCGGGAATGCACCGTGTCGCCAGCCTGCCTGTCACCAATCAAGCGCATCGTCGATTCCATACGGGCACTTTCGGCAAAACCGCTGTTCGATGACGACGTTTCTATCGTGGAATTCGCGTTTGACGTATAAGCTGCGCATCCGGCTGCCAGACGACTTTCATGTACACCTGCGTCAGGGGCCAGCGATGGCGGCATATGTCTGCAGAACGGCGGCTCATTTTGGCAGGTTCCTTGCCATGCCCAATGTCGTGCCGCCGCTGACAAGCGCTGCGGGCGTATCCGATTACCGCAAGGCTTTGACCTCGGCCGTGTCGGCGTCGGGTTTTACAGCGTTGCCGCTTTCCAGTTTCAAGCTGGTTCCTGGCATGGGGCGTGCTGCGGTGCTCGGCTGTGCGGAAGCGGGGGCACTGGCGGGCAAATACTATCCAGCCGGGGCCACGACCAATTCTGCGGATGGAGTTGCTGATCCTGATTCGGTGGCGGCAGAACTTGGTGCCATGGAAGAAGCCGGCCTCGTATTGTCGATCCACGGAGAGGATCCGCTCGCCCCTGCTCTGGAACGCGAACAGGCGTTCCTGCCTGTTGTGGATCGCCTCGTCGCACGCTATCCGCGGCTCAGGATAGTCCTGGAGCACGTTTCAAGCATCGAGGCGGTCGAGGCCGTCAAGGCGTGGCCAGCCAGGGTCGCCGCAACGATCACCGCCCACCACCTGTCGTTCACAATCGACGATCTGCTCGGAGACAGGCTTGATCCGGGGTTCTACTGCAAGCCTCTGCTTAAAACTGTCCGGGACAGGCACGCGCTCGTGGAAGCCGCTGTATCCGGTTCTCCGCACTTTTTCTTCGGGAGTGACAGCGCGCCTCACGCGCCTGCCGCGAAGGCTTCGGGCGTAGCAGGTACGTACTCGGCACCGGTCGCGCTGAGTCTCCTGGCAACAGTATTCGAGGAAGCGGACTCCCTGGGCAGACTTGAAGGCTTCTGTTCGGGCGCAGGCGCGGCCTTCTATGGGCTGGGTCGCAATGAAGGATTGCTTGAGCTTACCCGCGAGTCCTGGTCTGTACCGGCGCTGCTTGACGGGGTAGCCCCGCTCGCGGCCGGCAGGACACTGTCCTGGGTCGCGACGCGGATCAGCTGAGGATCAGCCGAGCTCTACGATCCTTGAGTGAGTCAGTACCGTTGCCCCTGTTTCAGTTATAAGCACGTCATCTTCAAGCCTTACGCCACCCGCTACCGTGTCGTAGAGGCCGGGTTCTATGGTTATGATGTGCCCCGGAGTGAGCACCCATTCGTTGTCCTCGCGGCTGCGGACTGCGGGCATTTCATGGGGTTCAAGTCCGACGCCATGGCCCAGGCCGTGGGGCATCACATAGCCTTTTTCAGAGAATATACCGTCGACGAGCAAGGCCACATCCCGGCTTTTTACACCTGGTTTGCAGGCCGCTATTGCCTCGCGGTGGGCCTTCCTGACGAGTGATATCATCTCGGTACGTTTGGCATCGGGTTTGCCCTTGACGAAGGTCATCGTCACATCCGAGGTATAACCCTTGTACGACAAACCGAAATCCAGGATGGACATGCCTTCCGTTGCGAAAGCCGCGGCGGTATACGATGGAAAGCAGTGTATGCCGAAACTTCTCGACGGGCCAGCTGCCAGGGTGTCGAATCCGGCCGCCTCACAGCCTTTCTCCCGCAGGAATCGTTCGATGAACAGGGCGATGTCGGTCTCTGTGGCCAGGCGGCCTGACCGGACCCCGGCTTCGATTTCGTCCATGGCCGCATCGGTGATTGCGGCCACCGCGCGGTAAATTGCAAGCTCGTCCGCATCCTTTACCGCGCGCATGGCTGCTGCGTGTTTGCTCGCTCCGGCTTCCGTACAACGGAAATCGTAGTCAGGACAGGCCTCCACGTACTCGATGTACATCGGATACGGTGTAACATCGGGAAGGTCGATGACGGCTCCTGGTTGGATGCCAAGGTGCTCCAGCGCACCGGCCATCGCGGCGTATGGGCTTCGCTTGAAGTCACCATACGCGACCATGTCTTCGATGTGGGCCATCGAGGCGGCCATGTTCATGTCCCAGGGGACAAGTAGCGACCGGCCATCAGCCGCTATGAACAACAAGGCGTCACCTGGCTGACCTGTAAAGTACCTGATTGAAAGATCGCGTCTGCCCTCAGTATCTTCGAACAGCGCAAGGGCAATATTTTCCGACGCAAGCTTTGCAGCCAGTGCGTGCCGGCGTGTCTGATAGGTACTCAAACGGTCCTCCTGGATCGATGGTTCAATTACTGCAGTGCTTTTTGTGCTGCTGAGGCCAACGTGAGTACACCGCTCGACCATCCGGAGTTGATCAACACAGTCTGGATGGCCGGCGCGAGTTCCTTGTTGCCATTGATGGCCGCATTCTGGAGTGCTGACCTCATCAGTGTATTTCTGCTCTCGTCCACGACACCGGCGCGCTGGGCTGAATCTATTTCCAGGATGATGTCCCTCATTGCCCGTGCGGATTGCGCGGATTTTTCTGCCCCGAGGGCCTTCAGCGCAACGAGCCGCTCGTCGAACGTTCCGATACGGTAAGATTCAGCAAGATCCACGGCGGTGGATCCGTTCCCGGGACCGCTGGAGGCCATGAAATTCATTGCCTTGACACGGAGTTCAGACAGCTGGTTCTGCTCCGTCCGGTTGCGCGGCGAGTAGCTGATGCCACGGGAAAGGGCCAGCGCCGCGATGCGGGCTTTCCCCGCGGCCGGAGCGGTGGATCGAAGTTCAAGCTCCAGTGCCCGGATCAGACGGGGGGGCGTCTCCACGGCCAGCAATGCAGCTATCGCATCGCTCGGGTCCTCAAGAACAAGCGCCAGGCTGGTTTCAGCCTGTTCCCGGATGCGTTTTGAATACCAGCCCTCGCTTGCGAAGAACAGGGGCGAAAAACCGAGCGGCGAGCGCATTTTTTCCAGGGCGAGTACGCAACCGTACGCCAGTTTCTCTCCTGCATCCCGATCTTCTGTCGGCTGGTTGTTGAGGTCGCGGAGCAACAGGGCTATACGCTCCGCATATTCCACGGCGCGCATGGATCCAAGGGCTATGAGTGCCTCTGCCCTGGTAAGCGGATCCGGAGAGTCATCGACAGCCCTCATTGCGGAATCTGCTGAATTGGAGTACTTGGCTTCTCCGAGTCCCTTGAGGAGCACTCTGGTCAGGCGCTCGTAGGTCTCCCGTTCCGGTCCTGGTTTCACTGAACTTCTGGCACCCAGTGCCCAGTCGAGCGCGTCTGCAAGGTAAGGAGCGATAGTCGGATCATCGAGCGAAGCAGCACTCGTGGCTGCCGCATATTTCTGGTCTACGGTTTCGGCTTCAGCCAGGATTATTCCGTAGACGCGGGCAGTTTCATCAGCAAAGACAGTAACCGAGGCGGTGGCCACGGCAATAACCAGAGCCATGATCTTCATTGTGCTCATTGCATTCCTTCTTGTGGGCAGGAGCCCTTCATTCGTAGTAGACGATCGTCCGGGTTTCGGTTCGGTACGCGTTTTCATACACAGTGACTTCTCTGGTCCTTCCAGCAGAATCGGCAAGCGTTTTCTTTAGAAGGGCTCCGTCAGGGCCATATTCGAACGAGAGGCGGCGTTCCAGACGGCCATCAGCACGGAAAACACTTTCCTGGGCTACCATGCCATCCTTGAGCACATAGTCGATTTTGCCGTCAGGGGAGCCTGCCGCTGTGGAATACTTGATCTGTATGAGTTTGCCACCATCAGCATATATATAATCAATCTGGCCTTTTCCAGCGCCAGACCCATCGAGCATACGGGCCGTCACCAGGCGGTCAGCTTCATGGAAATATTCCGTTCTTGCCTGGATGAGCCCTGTTCCGGTGAGTACACGCCAGGATGATTTCATTCCATTGTTCCAGGCCCACTCGGAGACCGACTGCACGAGGCCTTTGCTGTCAAAAACCGTCTCCTTGATCAATTCTCCGTTGCTGCCATAGGTGTATTCATATTTTGAAACACGCGAACCATCCGGTCCAAACGTTGACTTTGTCGAAACTGCATCCCCCAGATATTCATAAGAAGTACGTTCAAGCGGGGTTTTTGCGGATGGTTTCTGGGATACCGTTGAAAGCAGTTTTTTATAGCCTTCGTCATACGTGTATGTTATCGTCCTCTCTATGAGGCCATCTGCAAAGGCAACGGTTTCCTTGATGATTACCGGTACTGTATACGATTCAAGACGTTCCTTCCGGACCGGGCTTGCTGGGGTAGCCGGGGTGGCAGCAAGGGTTGCAGGCTGCAGTGGTTCTGCCTGCGTGGCTGGATCCGGTTGCGAGACGCAGGAAATCAAAAGGAAGGCTGACGCGCAGAGCCCGAGTCGTTTCATCTGAATCTCCCATGGTACGATTGTGCAATCTGGAAATCACAGCAATAATACTGGAAAGCAGGCTGCGACTCAATCATGGAATCCAGCAGGAACTGTTATTTTCGGCGCAATCTGTACCACAGGCTGACTGTTTTCCGGCGCAGTAGCGTGAATATCCTGAAGATCATCCACGGGTGACTCGGGAGATAGTATATCCATTCCAAACCTTTGGCAAAGAGGGCCGCAGGTGGGCGGTTCCTGCGTTCAGCAAAAACCTCGAAAACATCGGAACACCAGAGCTGGATGCCGGAATTGAAATTCTTCATGTTCCTCGGAATCCAGCGCTCGCTGCCGGGGACACCCTGCCCTACCAGGAGTATAGTCGGAGCCGCCTTCCTGATTGCTTCGACTATCTTTGGATGGAAGGATTTCTGGAAGCGGGCAGAGTGCCCTCCGACTACCCTGAGGCCGGGGAAGGTGGTTTTAAGGTTCTTCGAGGCTTTGGCAAGTCCCTTGGGGCTGCCTCCGAACAAGTAGGCCGATTTTCCCCATCGTTCCAGGATAGCTAGTAGTCGCACGATGAAATCAAAGGGTTCGTAGCGGACTGGTACAGGCTTCTTGAGGAATTTTGCCATTGTAATGATGGACATTGAAATGGGAATGACGAGGCTGGCACCAGCGATCATCGTACGCAGTTCGCCCGATGACCTGGCGCGCATCAGGTCAGTCGTCGACAGCAAAACGATCTGGTGGTTCTTGCCGTCGGAATACAGCTCCTTGATGACAGCTTCCAGATCCTCCGGAGTCACGATGTCTACCGGAATTTTGAGGATGTTTACTCTCTGTACTCGGTCATTGACCATGAGGAACGCTCCAGGCAGATAACACGAAGTGACGCGACGGCGAAAATTGCGGCCGTTTCGGCGCGCAACACCGTCGGTCCAAGCCATGCGGGCATGAAACCGCCATCGGAAAGGGTCTGGATTTCATCATCGTCGAACCCGCCCTCGGGACCGATACAGGCGATGAGCTCGGTCGGCAGCTCCGTACAATAGCGATGGATCGAGGCCTGCGCAAGGGGAGCCTCATGGAAGAAGAGTCCCAGCCTCTGGCCTGAAGCCGGTATCATGCAGGCACAGAGTTCGGGGATGGTCAGGGGATCCGCCACTTTTGTCGGAATGGAAGAACCCGATTGACCAAGTGCTTCGATGACTACCCGCCGCAGGCGCTCTATCCTGCCGGCGGCATGTTCTTTTGGTACTGATCTCGATGTAACCAGCGGGATGATGGACGAGACGCCGGCTTCAGTCGCAGCGCGAACCACTTCGTCGAGTTTCGAGCCTTTTAGGAGGGCAACTGCCAGTATCAGCTTCGGCATGCTCGGATTTGGCAGAGCTTGTACTGACAGCGCAGGAGTCACGGTGTATACGGGCCTGGCTTCCGCACGGGCGGTACGTATGTCTGGTTTATAACCTTGCTCCTGGCCGGAAGCCACAGTACGGGTTACAGAGAGGCTGACACCCTCCTTGTCCATCGCGACTATGGTACAGGAATACACGATGCCATCGGGGCCGAGCGCGGGCAGGGAGTCGCCAGGGGCCATCCTGAGCACAACCGAAAGCCGCCTGGCAGCGGCTCCGGTCAGCGTGCAGGCCGGCCCCCCGTTCCAGGAGTCCGGCAGAACGAGCTGCCTCACAGGGTTGTCAGCTACTTGCCGGACGCCTTGACGGTCTCTGTGGCTTTTGCTTCAGCCGCAGACACTTCCGCTGCGATCTGCAAGTCCTTTACCGACCTCGCATCAGAAACGAGCGCAGGAAAGTTGGGATCGGAGAGCACCTTGAGCGCCGCGTTCAGCTGCAGATCGTATTCAAGGTCATAGACCGGGCTTATGGAGGTACGCTCAAGCTGGTTGCGTACCAGTTTTTCCAGAACGCGCTCTGATACGGGCGAGCCAGCTGCCCGCAAGCCGCTCACGTACTGTTTGATCTGCTGAGGCGATGCATTGGGGTTTGCCGCTGCAAACGCCGCAAAAACGTCGCGCTCAATCAGGCCTGAAAGCGATGTTTCTTCTTCCGGTGTCAGTGCTGGTTCCTTGATCTCGAGATCCGGCGCAATACCGACTTTGTCGATGTTTGCATCGCTGGGCGTGTAGTACCGCGACATCGTCAGTTTGAAACCTGTATCGCCGAGCGGCAGGACCTGCTGAACCGAGCCCTTGCCGTACGTGTTTTCTCCAACAAGGTAGGCCCGTTTCTGATCCTTGAGGGCGCCGGCGAGTATCTCCGACGCACTGGCAGAACCCTTGTTTATCAAGACGGCCACCCGCATTTCCGCCGGTACGACCAGGTCGGGCTTGGCCTGGTACACGGCGTTTTCATAGCGGTTGCGCGATTTGGTGGAGACTATGATTCCCCGTTCCAGAAACAGGTCTGCAACCTGTATCACGGACTGCAGGAGTCCGCCAGGATTGTTCCTGAGGTCGATGACGAGGGAGCTGTAGCTTTGTGCATTGAACCAGTCCAGGGCTTCCCTGACTCGTGGCAGGGTCTGTGGAGTAAATTCAATGATCCTGAGGTATCCAACGTTGCCTGGCAACATAGCGCGCTTCACCGTCGGGACTTCTATGGTCGCACGCTTTATCTTCTCGTCGAACACGAGACCGGTACCGCGCAGTATGGTGATCGTGACTGTTGAACCGGGCGTACCACGGAGCCGTTTCAGCACATCATCCATTGACAGTGGTTCGGTAGGCTCGCCGTCTATGTGGGTAATCTGGTCTCCCGGCATGATACCCGCCCGCCACCCTGGCGTATCCTCGATCGGCGAAACGATTTCGACGAACAGGCGCTTGTCCGGGGCTTTGGCGTCGGGGAGGGGTTTCGAGATGAACAAGCCGATGCCCCCGAAGCTGCCGGTGGTCGTATCGTTCAGGTCACTCATCATGGCGTCAGTCAGGAACAGCGAGTACGGGTCGCCCAGCGATTTGAACATGCCTTCCATCGCACCTTCGTACAGAACCAGAGGATCGACTTCATCGACATAGTTATCCAGTATGAAGTTGAATGCGCTCTGGAATATGGAGAAATAGCGCTGGCTTTCGGCCTTGGCATCCTGGCCGTAGGCGGCCGGTACACTGAAGGTAAGCGCCGTACAGAACACGGCTACAACGGCGGCAACGCTCCAGGCGGTGCGGTCGCTTCCACGATTGTTGGTATCCATCATACTGCTACTATCCTCATAGCCGAGCCCGCAGTCAACTATCATCGATGTATACCTTCTATTGACAGTCGAGAATTTGCGGCACTAAACTTCCACAGAATGGGGAGACCGTTTCATACCCCCCTGTATCCTGAGCGGAGAGGCGACCTGATGGCAGATTTCCTGGCTGATGCTGATTTCGAACTCTACCGCAAACTCATCTATGATGAGAGTGGCATTCATTTTTCTGCCACAAACCGATCCATACTCGAGAGTCGCCTGCGTGAACGCCTCAGGGACAAAAAGCTCCAGACTCCGCAAGAGTACTACGCCATACTCGTCAGGGACAAAGAGGAGCTCAAGGTCCTGCTGGATTCGGTGACGACCAACCTTACCCGGTTCTTCCGCAACCAGGCGCATTTCGACGCAATGCAGCATTTTGTCGTACCCGAACTCCTCAAGCTCAGGCAGGCGGAACGCAAGATCCGCGTATGGAGCGCTGGCTGCTCGACCGGTGAGGAGCCATATACCATCGCCATGCTGCTCAAGGAATTGCTGCCTCCAGGCTGGAGCGGCGAACTCACAGCCAGTGATATCAGCCTCAAGTCGCTCATGGTTGGCAAGGAGGGGTTCTATCCGGAGACCCGCATCCAGGGCATCCCCGATGCCTACCTTCCCAAATATTTCGACAAGCGCCCCAATGGCTACCAGATCAAGGACGACATCCGCAAAACCATACGCTTTGATTACCATAACCTCAAAAACGATTCAGGGCAGAGGAACCTCGACGTGGTATTCTGCAGGAACGTACTGATCTACTTTGACGAGGCCGCCCAGAAGGCCACCATCGAGCGGTTCTGGGAGGCCATGGCGCCAAAATCGTTCCTGTTCATAGGCCATTCAGAGTCGCTCTTCGGTATGAATACAAAATTCGAATTCGTTAAGACCGACTGGGCCTGTTTCTACAAAAAATCCACCTGAGAAGAACCGGAGGAACGATATGTCCGATCCAATCTCGGTTCTCGTGGTCGACGACTCGGCCTTGATGCGGAACCTGATCTCCAAGATAATCGACAATACGCCGGGCCTGCGTACCGTAGACAAGGCAATGAACGGCGTTTTTGCCCTCCAGAAGATTCCTAAATGTCAGCCTGACGTCATCGTGCTCGACATCGAGATGCCCGAGATGAACGGCATCGAATTCCTCAAGGAACGCAAGCGACTCGGTATAGACATACCTGTTGTCATTCTGTCGAGCGTGGCCAGGAGCGGAGCACACGTGACGATGGAAGCGCTATCGCTCGGCGCTTCCGACTTCATCACCAAGCCGTCCGGATCAGTATCCTCGGATATCCATACGGTGGCCGGTGAACTTTCCAGGATGCTTGCTGCCTATGGCTCCCAGTACCAGCGGGAAAAGGGCAAGGAACCGCCCCGCTATAGTTACGAGGCACCCGAGCGCATGTTCGAGGCCGCCCCGCCGGAACCCCGACCGCTCCGGTTTTCCGATGCCAGACCGGCTCCACCGAGGCCGTTACGTTCTCCTGCCACTACGGAAATTGTCGTGATAGGCATTTCGACGGGTGGACCCAATGCACTCCGGGAGGTGTTTGCAAAAATATCACCCAACCTCGGGCGCCCGGTCGTCGTCGTGCAGCACATGCCCGCCGGCTTTACCGAGGAATTCGCCGCCAGCCTGGACCGCATCTGCCCGCTTGACGTCAAGGAGGCCGCCGATGGCGATCTCCTGAAACCCGGCCGCGTGCTTGTCGCGCCGGGAGACTGGCACATCGTCGTCGAGAAGCGTTCTCTGGCAGGTATCGTCCGGATCAACCAGGATGCTACTGAAAACGGGCACAGGCCGAGTGCCGATGTGCTGTTCAGAAGCGTGGCCCGGGAGTACGGCAACAAGGCTCTTGCTGTCATCATGACCGGCATGGGCAAGGATGGCGCGAAGGAACTCGGTTCGATCTATCACGAGGGAGGCCTGACCCTGGGGCAGGACGAGGCGTCGAGCGTCGTGTACGGCATGCCCAAGGTGGCGTTTGAAATGGGGCACGTCATGGAACAGGTTCCCCTCGACCGAATGGCGGATCGAATATCCTCGCTTGCGATGGAGAAACGCTGACCAGAACAATGCAGGCCCATGGCTTGTCTCGGCGCTCCTTGTTCATTACTTTATTGGTAATATACAAGGAGGGCTGTATGGCCGTACAAGTAGATGATGGTAAGGTTTTAAAGCCACAACAAAAACCGGTAGCGTCAAACGAGGAACGCCTTCCTCCGTGCGACAAACCCCATGTTGCCGAGGCTTCCAGAAACGACCTGGCTGATGAAGCCTGTGATGACGGAGTCCACTGAGAAAGGGAATGGCCGGGGAATGATTGGCAGAGGAAGCCTCATGTAGAGGTAACCTCTGCCTTTTTTTAGCCCTGTACGACTTCTTTGACGTCCGGGAGAACTTTTTTCAGATATGCCTCGACACCCTGTTTCAGTGTCATGATTGCCATAGGGCATGAACCGCAGGCTCCTTTGAGCCGGACGGTGACCTTGCCCTCATCGGAAACCGAAATAAGCTCTATATCGCCCCCGTCTGCCTGGAGTGACGGTCGTACGTCCTGAATCGCTGTATGTACGCTTTCAAAAGTTGCCATTGGTACTCCTCCACGGTAATGTACCGATCACGAGCTTGTGCGGTCAAGTCAACAGGCGATCGCATGAACTACTGAATATAGTGAATTACATATTTATGTATATATAGAATTCACACTTGACTCTAATCCAATCACGCGTCACTATTCCAATGTCCAAAATGTATGGTTCAGTATTCAACATTTTTATTTTACGGCGCAAGGAGATCATATGGCCGATACAAAGAAGATCCTGATCCTCGGAGGCGGTTACGGCGGCGTCTGGGCAGGAAAGATCTGATTGACAGGAAGCCCTTCCATACCTTGATGACCGAACTCCATGAGGTCGCGGGCTGGCGGACCGAACCCGAATCAGTCCAGGTCAACTTCAGAAAGATATTCGGTGCCAAAAAGATCGACATCGTGCTCGATGATATCCTTTCCGTCGACTTCAAGGCCAAAAAAGCTACGGGTAAGGCGAATTCCTATGAATTCGACTATATCGTTGTCGGAGCCGGTGCTGAACCCGAGTATTTCAATATTCCCGGTGTAAAAGAAAATTCCTTCAGCCTCTGGTCTTTCGATGATGCCATGGAAGTGCGCCACCATGTCGAGGACATCTTTGCACGAGCCGCGGAAGAGACAGATCCAGCTGCCCGCAAGCGCATGCTTACCTTTGTTGTAGCCGGTGCCGGCTTTACCGGCATCGAAATGATCGGAGAACTTCTCGAGTTCCGTGACGTCATGTGCCGCAAGCACTACATCGACCGTGCGGAAACCCGTGTCGTCAATATAGAAGCCCTTCCGTCCATCCTGCCGATTCTTGAAGAGCCGCTCCGCGTGCGCGCCGAGAACTATCTCTCCAAAATGGGCTGCGAAATGTTCCTCAACGCGTCCATCACCGGCGCGGAGCCGGGCAAGGTGATGCTCAAGGACGGCACCGTCGTCGAGACAGATACCTTCATCTGGACCTGCGGCGTCAAGGGCAGCTCCTTCGCCGCCGGTCTCGAATTGACCAAGGGCGAGCGGGGCCGTGGTCGCCTCCAGGTTGATGCCGAGATGAAGAGCCCCGACTATCCGTATGCGTACGTGGTCGGAGACAACTCGTTCTTTCTCGAGAACGGCAAGCCCGTTCCGCAGATAGTAGAAGGTGCCCACCAGACGGCCGAGGTCGCGGCGAAGAACATCATCGCCGATATCGAGGGTGTAGCTGAACGCCACACTTTCAAGTCCAACTTCCACGGCTTCATGGTCTCGATAGGTGGCCGCTACGCTGTGGCCAATGCGGGTGGCATGAAGAGCCATGGCTTCATCGCGATGATGATGAAGCACATGATCAACCTGTACTACCTGTTCAATATCGCCGGCA
>JFJP01032812.1_pt1 | contig 20806 bp, 25 predicted proteins | sample 431651 | NCBI WGS metagenome assembly JFJP01 (sample SAMN02602958, study PRJNA72255) | Microbial mat metagenome, whole genome shotgun sequencing project. | biome: fresh water; feature: sink hole; material: water; isolation source: purple microbial (photo- and chemosynthetic) mats found in...
ACAGATTTTGATGAATGATTTTTAAAGTCTTACGAGCGGTTTGTAATCCGATTTGTAATTGCTGTAAATTTTCACTGAGCAAAATCATATCAGCACTTGCTCGAGCAACTTGTGTCCCGCTTCCCATTGCAATTGAAATCTGCGCCGCCGCTAAAACGGGTGCATCATTTACCCCATCGCCTAACATTGCAACGATTGCACCTTTGCTTTGAAGTTCTTTTACTTTTTGCAGTTTATCATCGGGAGAAAGTTGAAATCCAATCTCTGAAATTCCCACTGCTTGTGCAACTTTTTTCGCGCTATTTTCATGATCGCCGGTTAAAAGCAATGTTTTAATACCCGCTTTTTGCAAGTTTTGCACTAATTCAAAACCACCTTCTCTCAAATGATCACTCAAAGCAAATGCCGCACAAATTTGTTTAGTATTTGCTAACCAAACTAAGGTATCACCCTCTCTTTGAAGTTTTTCTCTTAATTCTTGAGAAATTAAAATAGCATTTTGAGTAAGAAACTCCGCCGTTCCTAAATAATATTGTTCTCCATTAATCATACCTTGCAAACCCGCCCCTGCTTGATTAATCACTTGCTCAGCGTTGGGCATTTCTCCAGAAACCGCATTTAAAATCGCTTTTGCAATCGGATGCTCTGAATGTTGTTCTAATGATCCCGCAATCCCTAAAACTTGCTGTTCATTCAAATCACTGTACAAATAAGTTTTCAATAATTGTAATTTACCATCAGTTAATGTCCCTGTTTTATCAAAAACGAAATGAGTTGCTCTCGCTAATGTTTCTAACGCATGACCGCGAGTTGTTAAAAGACCATGCTTAGTTAATGTTCCAGTTGCTGCCGTAATTGCAACAGGGGTTGCTAACGATAATGCACACGGACAAGTGACCACTAAAACTGATAATGTAATCGGCAACCAAACCGTTGGATCAACTGTCCACCAATACCATGCCACGCCCGCCGCGAGAAATAAAATTATAATCACAAAATACGCAGCAATTTTATCAGCAATTTGAGTGATATAAGGTTTCTCACTTTGAGCACGTTCTAATAATCTTAAAATATGCGATAAAACCGTATCATCGCCTAGTTTTTCTACTCGCATTTGTAAGGGACTTTCTATATTAATCGTTCCCGCAATCAAATGATCATTTTCTTTTTTTAACAAAGGTAAATTTTCACCCGTTAATAACGCCTCATTAACACTCGATTGACCTTCAATTACTTTACCATCTGCTGGAACACTTTCTCCCGCTTTAATTAAAACAAGATCACCAATTTTAAGTTCCGCTACTGCGATGATTTCTATGATATTTTCTTTAATACGATTTGCCATTGCGGGGAGCATTTGCACTAAAGATTCGGAAGCCTGCGCACTCCGATGTCGTGCCATTAATTCAAAATAACGTCCTAACAATAATAGAAATACAAACATTGTCACCGAATCATAATAAACGTGCTGCCCTTGATAAATGGTTTCCCAAACACTTCCTAGAAATGCTAACCAAATCCCCAATGAAACCGGAACATCCATGCCAAATTGCCCTTGTTTCAAATCACGCCACGCATTTTGATAGAAAGGTAGCGCAGAATAGAGCAACACAGGTATCGTCATTAGCAAATTAATCCAATAAAATAAAACCCGAAATTCATGCTCAATGCCATAATAATCTCCCGCATATAATGCAATCGAAGTCATCATCACTTGCATACTTAAAACACCCGCCACACCAACCCGACGTAATTGTTGGCGGCGTTCTTTATCTAGTAATGCTTGTTGTTTTGCGGGATCATAAGGATGGGCGAAATAACCAATCGCACTAATTGCTTGCAAAATTTCGCTTAATTTGATTTGACGTTCATCCCATTGAACACGCGCCCGATGGGTAGTGTAATTGATTTGTACATTTAAAATACCATTTAAGGATTTCAAATGCTTTTCATTTAACCAAATGCACGCCGCACAAGTAATGCCTTCTAATATCAAAGAGGCTTCTCGCAAATGCTCTCCCGCTTCTCTGACAAAGCGTTTTTGGATTTCAGGATTATCATAGATTTGGGTTTGTTGGAGAAACTCTGGGACTAAGGTTTTACCCGTTGGTGCGGTTTCTGTTCGATAACGGTAGAAATCCGTCAAACCATTTTCAACAATCGCTTGTGCAACCGCCTGACAACCCGCGCAGCACATTCTTTCGATTCGATTATTGATTTCAACGCTCAAATCAACTTCTTTAGGGATTTCTAATCCACAATGAAAACAGTTTTCTGACATTTTGTAATCTTTCTTCTTTAACTAAATAATGATATAATTTTAACACTGAATGGCATTTTAGTTTTACATTTATGACAAATCCAAAGCCACTTATTTCCTCACCTTTAATTATTCAGCCTGTATTTTCTAAAAAATTAGCTTTTTTAATTGGTATTACGCATGGCGGTGCTTTAATTGGTATTTGGTTTGCGGCATTAAGTTTTGAAATAAAAATGATGTTAAGTCTTTGGGTTTTAATTGCGAGCTATTATAATATCAGCAAACATTTGTTTTTCAACTATCGACAAATCACTCAGAAAATTATTTTACAATATGATTATGTTTTATTATCTAATAATTTAACGGCGATTATTTTAGATCATGTTTATGTTAATCCGTTAGTAGTAATTTTACCTTTAAAATTATCTAATAAGAAATATGAAACGCTCATTTTATTTAACGATTGCTTAGATGAAACTACATTTCATTATTTAAGGGTTCGTTTATTACATCCATTAAAAAAGCATTAGTTAATCATTACAATTCCCCCTTTGATAATTAAAATGCCTCCTCCTTCAACTTGCCCCATTGCACCTCCTTTCTCTTGAAGCATCACACTTCCTTCATTTTTTATCATGACACTTGCTTTATTTTCAATAGAAACATTCGCCGTTGATTTAATTGACACATTAGCATTATTTTCAATAGAAACATTTGCTTTATTTTTCATGCTGACTCCTGCCTCGTTCTCAAAATTAACACCCGCTTTATTTTTAATATTTAGCATAGCATCTGTTTGAATATTTTGAGAACCTTTTACTGTCATATTTCCAGTTACTTCTATTGCTAATGTTCCCATGATTTTCAATTTGTAATTACCTTTAACTTCATGCGTAAAGTTTGCTTCATTGGTATGCGTTTCATTACCTGTTACTTTAACTGATCTTGTTCCTTTTACTTCGTGGGTTTCATTACCCGTTTTTACATAAACAAAACGATTACCTTTTTCAACTGTTAGGGTTTCATGTTCCTCTTCAATAGTTGTGGTACGATTTTTTTTAATTTTATTAACTTCATCATTTCCAACGGTTTTTTGACGATCATGTTCAACCATTATGTGCATGTCTTTTTGAGCATGTTGATAGAATAGTTCTTCACCTTTTTTATCTTCAAAAAATATTTCGTTGAAATCCTCAGTTCCTCCTTTTAAAGTAGAGCGTGTTTTAAGCGTACTTTTAGTTTTATTGGCTGGTAAAGCATAAGGTACAGTTTGCTCTGCATTATAAACCGATCCAATCACCAAAGGACGATCGGGATCACCATTTACAAAACTCACTAAGACTTCCTGTCCAATACGCGGTAGAAATAAGCGCCCCCATGCTTTTCCAGCCCAACTTTGATTAACACGAATGAAACAAGTTGTTTGCTCATCTTTCTTACCTTTTTGATCCCAATGAAATTGCACTTTAATACGTCCATATTTATCAGTATAAATTTCTTCTCCTTTAGGTCCTGTAACAACCGCAGTTTGTAATCCAGCAATGCGAGGTTTTGAGGTAGAAACAATAGGCTTAAATTGAACAGTAGCTGGGATTGCTTGAAATGAATTTGAATATTCCGTTAAATTCGCAGAAATAGACAACGCATAAATAACATACTCAGCGTTCAAATCCTTTCTAGGATGTTTTTCTAAGGTAAATTTTCCTCCCGCCCCAAATCCAATACAATAGCTTTCACCAAACAAAATTTTCTTTTGCCATTCAAATGATTGAATGCGGGTATTTGCAACCTTGTCGGCGGCGCTGGTGGTATCGATACCTCCTTGATAACCTTGATATTCATAAATACGCATTTTGCTGGTTGATTTACCAGTGACTTCTGTTTTTAAATCTGTTGAAGGGGTTTCAAAATGATAATCATCAATTGCATATTTTGCTGGCAAGGTTTGTTGAGAAACAAAACATTTATGAATAACATCTTCGGGATTTGAAGATTCATAGATTTCCCAAAACCGAACTTTATTATAACCAATTACATTTTGGTGAACACTTAAATCATCCGCTAGAACTAAAGTATGCTTAGATTCTGTATGCTCAAAGAAATAAAAAATTCCATCATCTTCCATTAATCGACAAACAAAAGAAAAAGCTGTTTCATCATATTGTACACAATATTCACGTTTGGTATAAGTTCCTTTCAACGAATCTTTAAAATCTGAAAAGCCTAATTCTTTAAATATTGCTTTAATAATTTCAGGCGTGCTCATATTTTGAAATATTTGGCAATTCTTTGTTAAAGTTAAGAACCAGAACCAAGGACGTAAGGTAATATGATATACGGTCAAATGGGTTTCTGTATCAGGTGTTTTATCACTTCTTGCTTGAGTAAAAGTGGTTGCAATACCATGAATATAACGTTTGTAATTATTTGTAAATTCTAACGTTACACTCACGGGTTTTCCTACAATACTATCAAAGGCTAAATTATTAGTTTCAGAAATCGCTTCGACGGTATATTCAAATAATTCAGAAAGTTTTTCATTACCTTGCAAATTCCTAAAAATAAGTTTATCTTTTCCTAACGGTGTAGATACCTTAAAATATTGATTATCTTGAGTGAATGGCATATCAATTTTCCTTTTTACCAAATTATTTTTGTTATTAAACACTGAATTACTTTGAGATTCAAGCCCTCAAATGGAGAATATAATGGATACTGAAAACAAATCTATAGAAGAAAATGAAAATTTACAAGCCCCTTCTCGTTATGTACAGGAAGCGCGTTTGTTATTAACTTATGCGGCACAAAATGGGTTGGAATTGGAGGAACGTTTAGTAAAAGAAATTGTCGAAGCAAAAAGCGCCTTAGAAACCAATCGTTGGAATACAGAAATCGAAGCGCGTTTTTGGATGGCATTTAATCAAATTGCTAAATTAGTTGCACCAGTTTCTGTGGATAGTTTGAAAGCAACACACGTTTTAACGGACGATCATAATTTTAATCGAAAAGGGGGATTTTTAAATGATTTTAGTAATCGGTTTTTTGGGAAGAAAACCCGTTCTGCTGCACAAAGAAGTGTGATTACTTATCAAAGAGGAACTTTATGGGTTTTAGCGTTATTAATGTTAGCGCAATTTTATTGGATTATTGTTTCAAATTTGACCACAGATATTTCTCAAACTTTACCGAAAAAGATTGAAAACTTAGAACAAGAACGTAGTCGTTTATTATTGCAAGTTTCTCCCGAAAAAGCTATTTCTAAAGATAAAAAGCCACCTGAAATAGTCGCTGAAGCTGGAATTACGCCTGATGAGGTTGTACCTACACCCAAAAAAACAGAAGAAGTTCCTATTTTACCGATTAATCAACAAATCCAAATTATTGAGAAACAAATTGAGGAAACTAAATACCGTTTGGAAGCAAATTATAATTTATTAACCGTGTGGGTGAGTTCATTTTTTGCTAATAGAACCCAAGAAAATTTTAGAAAACAAGGCATACCTCAAAAATTAGAAGCGCAGAAAAATATCTTGAGAGATACCGCTTCTTTACAGGAAGCAAAATTTATTTTACAAGGGATTCAACTCTATATTTTACCACTACTTTATGGATTGTTAGGCGCAGCCGCTTATGTTTTAAGAACCCTAACAACTGAAATCCGTAATTTAACATACGAAATTGAATCAAATATTCGTTATCGTTTGAGAATTCAATTAGGCGCAGTGTCGGGTTTGGCGATTGGTTGGTTTAGTGATGCGGGCTTAACTTTTTCGGCGAGCACGTTGTCGCTTTCTCCTTTGGCATTAGCATTTCTAGCGGGTTATAGCGTAGAGGTTTTATTTTCTCTTATGGATCGAATGATTTATACCTTTTCTTCGAGTGAAGATGTGGAGAAAAAACAAAGAAATGATAAGAATATTTCAAGTTAAAAATAACTAAACACCAAGCCAAGAAAAACTACTAATCCTGCCCAATGATTATTGAGAAACGCTTGAAAGCAACGGGTAGGTTCTCGATCTTTAATTAAATATTGTTGATAAATAAAGAACCCCGCCATTGCTAATACCCCAAATTGATAAAATAAATTTAAATGTTCAAAGACTCCAATCAAACTTAAAGAAATTAGAACTAAAACCTGTAAAATACCAATAATCAATTTATCAAATTTTCCAAAGAAAATCGCAGTAGATTTTACGCCAATTTTTAAATCATCTTCTCGATCTGTCATCGCATATTGTGTATCGTAAGCAACTGTCCATAACAACGCGGTAAGAAATAACCACCAAGCTAATAAAGGAACTTGATTTAATTGAGCGGAGAAAACCATTGGAATTGCCCAACTAAAAGCCGCGCCTAAAATGATTTGTGGAAAATGTGTATAACGTTTCATAAAAGGGTAAAGAATCGCTAAACAAACGGCGGGAATTGAAAGCAAAATAGTGAAGAAATTTAAGTGCAAAACCAACAAAAAAGCCAATAAAATCAAGAAAATAAACAAATATAGAGCTTCTTTTGAAGACACTAAACCGCTTGCAATGGGGCGATCTTTGGTGCGGCGAACGTGGGGGTCGACGTTGCGGTCGGCAAAATCATTGATCACGCAACCTGCTGATCTCATTAGAATTACGCCCATCACAAAAATAATAATTAACTCAACCCTTGGTTGACCTTTGCTCGCCAACCACAACGCCCACAAGGTTGGATGCAATAACAAATAAATCCCAATCGGACGGTGCAAGCGCATGAGCAAAAAATATTGATAAAAGCGAGTTTTTTTGAAAGTCATAAAAAAATTTCTTGAACTAATAAAGGTTTGTTTTTTAAGATAAAAATGGAACGACGCATCCATAATTCAGGTGGTTTTTGTTCTAAACGAATTGAGAGCATTTGAAATAAAGGATGATTAGATTTCAAACGACAAATTTGAGGATTAATTCGTTGAGCACGTTGCGTAAAAAGGACTTCGCCGAGCGGTTGTGTGCCGAGTTTCAATAAATGCCGCAAGCCACCCCGCAAACTGCTCACGGGAATCACCGTACGCGCAAAAACAATAGGGTTATTTCCGCAACAAAGCTCAACTTCGCGGATTCGAGCGTAGCCAAATGGCGACAATTTTAACAGCCGCGCCTCGTCCGCAAAAGGGCTCGCCCAATATTGCCGCAACACGTTGACATGAAAATGCAGCGGACAGGTTTCTCGCACGCGCTCCGTCAACGATCCTTGCGCAATTAGCCGCGATTTTAAAGGATTTGGCGGTTGTTTTCCGCGCACTTTCCAAAGTACATCCATTGTTTTAATTGAACTCGTATCATTAGCGTTTTAGTATAAAAGATTTTGTTGATCTTGATAAGACAGTCGCAGCATAATCACTCTCTGATAATCTTTATATTTCAATGGGTTAAAACTGTATTTTTCTCTCAAATGGATAAATTTATAGCATCTTTTTCAATGCCCGATCTTTATTTGTTTTCCTTTTGAGGAGAATCGTGTTTAGTTAGCTGTTTCTCTATTTCTTCTTCTAATATTTTAAGTTGTCGTTCTAAACACAGTTGCTCAAATTCTAAACGCTTAATTTTGGCTTGCAATACTGTTTGAACAATAGGGTTAGTTGTTGTTTTAGAAGACATTTTATCCTCCGCTGCATGTGGGGCAGGCGCTATCTTTCGGGACTTTGAGCGTGCGGATTTCCATCGTTAATGCGTCCATAATCAATAACTTACCGCACAACGTTTCGCCAATATTTAATAAAAGTTTAAGAGTTTCAGCGGCTTGCAAACTTCCGATCACGCCCGTTAAAGGGGCAAAAATCCCTAATCTCGAACAGGTATCGCCTTCACCGCCAATATCTTTATAAATACATTCATAACAAGGACTTAGCGATTGTCGAGGATCAAAAACTGAAATTTGGGCTTCAAAACGAATTGCCGCCCCAGAAACTAAAGGTTTTTTCGCTTTCACGCACGCCCGATTAATCGCAAAACGGGTCGGAAAATTATCACTGCAATCTAAAACAACATCTGCTAAAGAAACTTGTTTCTCCAGCATTTCATCATCTAATAAATAGTCTAATGCGGTGATTTGAATATCGGGGTTTTGCGCGGTTAAACGTTGTAATGCAGATGAGGCTTTCGTTTCTCCAATATGATCAGTGGTGTGCAAAATTTGTCGTTGTAAATTAGAGAGTTCCACACGATCATAATCACAAATCACCAAATGACCCACGCCCGCCGCTGCTAAATAAAGTGCTGCTGGCGATCCTAATCCGCCTAATCCAACGATAAGAACTCGCGATTTCAAAAGTTTATCTTGACCCATTTCTCCCACTTGAGGAAGCTGGATTTGACGGCTGTAACGTTGCATTTCTAAATTGTTCATAAAAAGTGCTTTCTGTGTTATGATTTGCGCTATTTTACGCGAGGAAAAAATATGCGCCAAGTGGTGTTGGACACTGAAACGACCGGACTTGACCCTAAAAGTGGTCATCGTATCATTGAAATCGGTTGTGTTGAACTTTTTAATCGCCAAATTACTGGACAAACCTTTCACGTTTATTTGCAACCCGACCGCCAAGTCGATCCCGAAGCAATGAAAGTGCATGGCATTACCGACGAATTTTTATTAGAGAAACCGCGTTTTATTGAAATCGTTGATCAGTTTCTAACCTTTATAGGAACTGCTGAGCTAATTATTCATAATGCGCCCTTTGATGTGGGATTTCTAAATAGTGAATTAAAATTGTGGAAAGCTGATCAAACTCCAATTGATAAAACTTGTTCAATTTTAGATACTTTAGTGCTTGCTAGAAAGCGGTATCCTAGTCAAAAAAACAATTTAGATGCGTTATGTAAACGTTTTAATATTGATAACACTCAACGTCAATTACATGGGGCATTGCTCGATGCTCAAATTTTAGCAGAAGTTTATTTAGCAATGACCGGCGGGCAAGAGGTTTTATTAGCCCAAAGTGAAAACGCGCAACACATTAAAAACACTGAAATTCGTCGTGTCGATAAAAACCGTTCACGTTTGCCGATCATTATGCCAACGTTAGAGGAACTGTCCGCGCACGAACAGCGTTTAACGGTAATTGATAAAAAGAGCAGCGGGCAATGTGTGTGGTTACAATCTTCTAAACAACAGGTGCATTAATTGTTTATGAAAAAATGGTTTCTAGGATTGTTTATTTTTCTTTACTCGATAATCGTACAAGCGGTGCAAATTTATCAATGGAAAGATGCGAAAGGAACGTGGCAATTTACTGAACATCCGCCGTTAGCTGGTGTGCCTTTTCAACGTAAAGAATTACCCGATGTAAATACCATTAATAAATCAGAAGAAAAACCTCCTTTAGAAAAACCATCCATTTCAATAGAAAAATTAGAGAAACCACTGGTTATTCCTGATGCTCGAACCGAAAAAATATCGCCCGATAAAAAAACCAACGAAATCAAAGAATTACCTAAAGAACCCGTTGTCACTGTTAAAAAAACAACTTTGATAAAAGCGCAACGACAAAGCCGTTATATTTCTGATTATGCGCAATTATTGTTATTAGAAGATCGTCAAAAATTGCAAGAAACTTTAGAGCAATTGGAACGACAAAGCGGTATTGAAACAGCAATTTTTACTTGTTATAGCTTAGCAGATTATGAAGGTGGAACAAAAGGTATTGAATCTTTTAGTCAAAAACTCTTTCAAGATTGGCAATTAAAACAAGGAATTTTAATCATTATTTCTTTATTAGACAAACAGTTACATATTTATGCTTCGCCACAATTTGACGAGAATAATCGAACAAAAATTCAAAGTATTCGTGAAGAAATTTTAATCCCTATTTTTAAAGAAGGGCGTTTTAGTGAAGGTTTGTCAAAAGCTATTCAAGCAATTATAACACTATTGAAACCACCATCGATTGAAATAAAGAAAACGTCCTCGGTTGAAATAAAAGAAGTCAAAGAAATTAAAAAAGAGTATTGGTTAGAAATAGTTTTAATGTTAAGTTTGGCGTTGTGGTGGACGTTAATTCGATTGTGGCGAAAGCGAAAAGGTCGATGTCCGCAATGTTCGGGGAAATTAAAAAAATATCAATTAAATCAACGTTTTAGTTTGATGAGTTGTTCAAATTGTGGGACGCAATTGATTTTTGCGCCCGCTCATCCGCGATGGCAATGGCGACGATGTTCGTCATGTGGAAATGATAGTTTTCATGTAAAATCATGGAGTTGGAAAGAGAATTCTATGGAAATTTTACATGACTGTCGAGTGTGCGGGTTTAATCGTCTGGATAAAGTAAGGCTTTTATCGGCGCAAAACTCCGTCGATGGTGCGGCGTAATGCCTTGTTTTTGAAGTGCTTTTTGATGTTCAGCCGTTCCATAACCTGCGTTGCGTTCCCAGCCATAATTTGGATAAGTCTTTGATAAAGTTCGCATTAATCGATCACGCACCACTTTGGCGACAATCGATGCGCAAGCAATACTGTAGCAATGTTGATCGCCGCTAATAATTGAGGTGATGTTGTTTCCAAATGGATGATTTTTAATGAGTTTTCCGTCCATAAGAATGTAATCAACGTGTTTCAAACGTTTCAAAGCGCGTTGCATCGCCAAATAAGTTGCTTGTAAAATATTCAAACGATCAATTTCAGCGACTGACGCAATTCCAACTGCACAATCAATGAGTTGCGATTTAATTAAAGGAAAAAGTTGTTCACGTTGTTTTAGAGAAAGTTTTTTAGAGTCAGTAACTTGTTGAATTTGAATGCAATGTATGGGTAAAATAACCGCTGCTGCGATGACAGGACCGCTCAAACAACCGCGCCCGACTTCATCTACCCCCGCGATATGAAAGAAACCGTTTTTCCAAAGATTTTGTTCGTAATTAAGCGTTGGTGGGCTGCTTTTTAACATGATTTCTGGCACACTATGAATTTTGAGGAGCGTTACGCATCTAATGGCTAGTATTCATCAAATGCAAATGAGTTTTGTCGCGCAGCAAGATCGGTTATTATTTCGTTTGAATACCACTGATCATGCGGAGTTTCGTTTCTGGTTGACGCGGCGTTATGTAAAGTTGCTCTGGACAGCGTTATTGCAACAATTAGAAGCTGCGCAGCCTTATCAAAACCCCGATATTAGAGCAACGGTCGCGGCTTTTCAACATCAACAAGTCGTTGAAACCAGTGATTTCAAAACCGAATATCACGATAAAGAAACTCAGCATTTTCCTTTAGGTGAAGAACCCATTTTAATTGCACGCCTACAGTTTAAACGAACACCTCAAGGATCGCAAATTTTATGTATGCACCCCGACAAAGGACAAGGCTTAGAAATCGGTGTGGATAATCGCTTAATGCACTCCCTTTGTAATTTGTTATCACAGTGTTTGAAAAGTACCGACTGGGATTTGCCTTTTGAATTAGGAACTTCATCAAACAAACCCTTTTCTACCCATTAATTTATTTTAGAGGAACTCAACATGGGACTCAGTTTAGAAGACATTAAAAATGCAATGAATAACTTAGTTAATTTAGATATTCGAACGATTGTCGGTGACGTTGAATTTGACAACAAAGGAAAAATGCAACCTATGGCTGGTTCAAAACAAATTGTCAGTCGTATGAATTTATTAGAAGGTGATATTACAACAGCTTTTCCCGAAGAGTTTCTCCAAGCCCCTTTAGATGGGGTAAGAAGTTTTCATGGTTTGCGTGAACGACAAGCAATGGATATTGCACACGGAAATATTAAAGCATTGCAACAATTTATTGGTTTAATTGATACCATCGATCGCCAAGAAAAACCCGAGAATAAAGATAACAACGCAAGCAAATTAACCATTGATACACCATCTAATCAAGCGCTTTAATTATCATGGCTGAATTTTCTTTCAAAACACTCGCCGAAAATTTATTAACTTTAGAAATCAATACGATCGTTAAAGCTAATATGACGGGAACAAAAATTCCAACTAATCGGCGGGAAGCATTATTAGACATTTCTCGAGATTATCATTATGCGTTGGTTGAATTAGGTTGTCGAGAACCCATTATTTGGAGTTCAGCAGGGGCAATGGCGTTTTTTGAATTACGCAGTCGTGCCATTCAAGGGGCTAGAGTTATCAATGAGTTAAAAGATTTATTAAGCCCCGAGGAACGCCAAAAATATGTCGAGAAACAAGTGATTTTAAATCGCATTCAAACACAATCAGAACAAATCATTTCAATGTTCGTTGTTTTGGCGAAAATAGTTGATAAGAATTTTGATTTACAAAGCTATCGAGATCAAATGCAATCTAAATTAGAAATGCTTGCAACAGAACATAAAACTCCCATTGATGAACTCCAAAAAATTTGCGAAGTTCACGATGAAGAAAGTCAAGCATGGAATAACGATTTGCCGCGTTCAAAAATGCAAGATATTTCTGATTTAGAACTAACGCCTTCTCAAATAACTTTAATTCGTAAAGTTTGGGAAATTGGCACAGAACAAGTCGTTTTACAAACCGTTATTCATGCAGATGGCGATATTACAAGTCGGATTTCTGAACGTTTGTTGTTGAAACCCGATCCAGTGTTATTTCAAATCCATCATGAATCAGTGCAAGGGGCTGTAGGTTTCTGGACAAATATCGTAGAAACTATTGGTAAAATGGCAGCAAATTTCTTTCAAAACAAAGTGCTCAAAAAATAAGAATGGCTATTAATTCTGAGTTGCAAGCAATTCATACCTTACATCAATTCATTAAAGAAGGGGGATTGACTGTAATAACTGAGTTTGTTTTTAATGAAAGAAATGTAAGTTTTAGAACCAGTCTTCAATTAGACGGTTGTGTTATTAATTTTGTTCCCAACCCTTCTTATTTTTCAACGCCTGATGCTCAACATTTTTTACAATTTCAATTACAGCAACATTTAGAGAAAATTAAAGCATTTCTAACTCAAATAAAGGTCTTAAATTCGCTATTGCAACGTGTTTTTTATCTTTTAGCATCAGGTCACGCAATTGTTGGTGCATTATTAATTGATGTGCATGATACTTTGGGGCAATTTCATCCATTTTTAGCGTATTTGTACGAAATCCATCCTTATTTAGTAAGTTTGTTTTGGTTTATTATAAGTGGTGCAATGGGTGGTTTGATTTTTTATTACATTGTAATACCGATAATTTGGTATTTTATTGCTAAGAAAATGAGAGGAAAATTTTGATTTTTAGCCGTTATTTATATCGAGAAATTATCACCACTGCATTAGCATTGTTGTTGATTATTATGTTAATTTATTTAAGTCAACGTTTCATTCAATTTCTCGCTGAAGCGGGCACGGGTCAATTACCTTTAGACTATATTTTCAAATTACTTGCTTTAAAGTTGTTATGGGTGTTTGTGATTTTAATTCCTCTCACATTCTTTCTCGCAATTCTAATGTCATTGGGACGTTTGTATAGTGAAAATGAAATCACCGCGATGTTTGCATGCGGGTTAGGAACGTCATTTCTAATTCAAAAAATTCAATATTTAGCAATAGGGATTGCAATTATCGTGGGTGTATTAAGTTTTATGTTAGCTCCTTGGTCAGAAGCAAAACAAGAACAGTTACGCCAAGAAATCAAACAAAAATCAGATGTTTCAATATTAGTTTCAGGGCGTTTTCAAAGTTTTAATCAAGGAAAAGGGGTGTTTTATATTGAGCATTTTGATAAAATAAATGCCTCGATGAAAAATGTATTTGTTTCATTAGAACATGGCGGTAAAAATATTATTATTTCAGCAGATCGGGCTTATTTGAAAACTGAACAACAAACTAATGTAAAATATATTGTACTTTTTGATGGTTATCGTTATGATATTCAACATGGAAGTTTAGAAGTCACAGAAACCCACTTTGCTCAACATGCGGTATTAATTCATACCGAACCAGCGCCGCTTCCTAATGCTTTTAAATCTCAAAACAATTTTGAGTTGTGGTATTCAAATCAAAAGGGTGCAATGGCGGAATTACAAATGCGTTTTTCAGCACCGTTGTCGATTTTATTGCTTGCACCGTTGGCAGTGTTAATGTCACATACCACGCCGCGACAAGGACGTTATAGCAAAATCATTATTGCATTGTTAATTTATTTCATATATATCAATACGTTAGAGATTTCTCAAAAATGGTTAGAACGTGAAATTTTACCTGTTTGGTTAGGTGTTTGGTGGGTGCATGGCGTGTTAGGAATTGGGGTTTTAATTGCATTTCTAAAACGTGAGCGCTATTGAAAATAAAAACTTGTAATTGTCGGTTGAATCTTTATACTAGGAAACTTATGATAGGTGTTTTAGGCGGGACATTTGATCCAATCCATCATGGACATTTGCGATTAGCGTTAGAAATGTCTGAGCAATTGGGATTAGAAAAGGTGCATTTGATTGTTTCTGCCAATCCACCACATCGTCAAATGCCTCAAACACCCGCAGAAATGCGTTTTGAAATGGTTAAATTAGCCATCGAAAATGAAAAAAATTTAATTGCAGATGATCGAGAAATTAAAAGAAATCGCCCTTCTTATACAGTAGAAACTTTATTAGAAATGCGTGAAGAAGTGGGTAAAGAATTACCGATATGTTTGATTTTAGGAATGGATGCGTTTTTAGGTTTGCCAACATGGTTCAAATGGGAAAAATTGCTTGAGTTAACGCATTTGATCATTACCCAACGTCCAGAAATCAATCAAACCTTTTCTGAACCATTACAAAAATTATTAGAAAAACATCAAATATATGATATAAATAAAATAAAAGAAAAGTCTGCGGGTTATATTTTATTTGAAGCCGTACCGATGTTAAATATTTCTGCCACTCAAATTCGCCAATGTTTTATAAAAAAACAAAATCCGCGTTATTTGTTACCCGAATCCGTTTTAAAATTTATTTCTCAACAAGGTTTATACAACGCATGTTAAATTCAGAGCAATTGTCAAAAGTCGTCGTCCACGCAATGGAAGAACTCAAAGCACAAAACATCAAAGTTTTAGATGTAAGAAATATTTCTGGCGTGACCGATTATTTGGTAATTTCGAGTGGAACAAGTAATCGCCAAGTGTCTGCAATTGCTGATAAAGTTGCTGACGATGCTAAAAAAAGTGGTCAAAGAATTTTAGGTATTGAAGGAAAGAATCCCAGCGAATGGGTTTTAGTGGATTTAGGTGATGTCGTTGCTCACATTATGCAGCCGCATATTCGGGATTTCTACCAATTAGAAAAACTGTGGGGAGATTTGGAAGAAACTCCTCGTTTGGAACATTAGAAAATGACTCCTGATAATTTAGAACATTTAACAAAACAACTCGCTGAATTTGCTAAAGTTCGTGATTGGGAGCAATTTCATAATCCTAAGAACTTGGCGATGGCTTTAATTGGTGAAGCGGGTGAATTGGTTGAGCATTTTCAATGGCTGACATTTGAGCAAAGTGCACATTTATCACCAGAGAAAAAGCAAGCCGTTTCTTATGAAATGGCGGATATTTTAATCTATTTGTTGCGCATGGCAGAAAGATTAGATATTGATGTTTTAAAAGCCACGCAAGATAAAATAGCCATTAATGAGCAACGTTATCCCGCTGACAAAGTGAAAGGCAATGCACGGCGAGCCAATGAATATTGAGAACAACTTTAGTGCAAATTTGTTAGCATGGTTTGAGAAACATGGGCGTAAAGATTTACCTTGGCAACATCCTCGAACCGCTTATCGAGTGTGGATTTCTGAAATCATGTTGCAACAAACCCAAGTTGTGACGGTTATTCCTTATTTTGAGCGTTTTATTAAAACCTTTCCAGATATAGAAACTTTGGCAAATGCGCCTTTAGATCAAGTATTGCAACTTTGGACGGGTTTGGGTTATTATGCGAGAGCAAGAAATTTACATCAAACGGCTCAAATCATTGTTAATCAATTCAATGGAATCTTTCCCGAAAAATTAGAAGAATTGGTTAATTTAAAAGGCATTGGAAGATCAACCGCTGGGGCGATTTTAGCGTTAGCTTTTGATCAACCGCAAACGATTTTAGATGGGAATGTAAAACGGGTTTTAAGTCGTTGTTTTATAATAAAAAATGCCAATGAAAATGCGTTGTGGAAATTAGCAGAACAACTTACGCCAAAACAAAAAACAGCGGATTACACGCAAGCAATTATGGATTTGGGCGCAACGATTTGTACGAGAACCAAACCGCGTTGTTTAGAATGTCCGCAACAAATGATTTGTCAAGCGCATCAACAAGGGGTAGAAACGTGTTTTCCACTCCCCAAACAACGTAAAGCATTGCCGATTAAAAAAACGCAAATGTTGATGATTCAAAATACGCGGCAAGAAATTTTATTACAACGTCGTCCATTAAAAGGTTTGTGGGGAGGGTTGTGGATTTTCCCAATGTGTGAAATATCTGTGGAAGAATGGTTTAAAGAACATAGCGAAGAAAAATTTGAGAAACAATATATTTTTCCAACCTTTCGTCACACTTTTACCCATTTTCATTTAGAGATTACACCGATCCATTGTTTAATGGAGAAAAATCCACAATTTGATTTACCCAATAGTCAGTGGTTTTCAACCGAGAAACTTGAAGTAGGATTAGCAGCCCCTGTTGTGAAACTTTTACAGCAATTAACGTCATTTCAATTGATAGGAGTATGAATTATGAGTCGTCTGGTGCAATGTGCAAAATTAGGTAAGGAAGCCGAGGGTTTAGACAAACCACCTTATATGGGTGAGTTGGGTAAGAAAATCTTTGAGAACATTTCTAAAGAAGCGTGGCAATTATGGTTGCGTCAACAAACCATGATTATTAATGAATATCGGCTTTCTCCGATTGATCCGCGAGCGAGAAAAATGATTGAAGCAGAAATGGAGAAATTCTTTTTTGGAGAGGGTTCTGAACTTCCACAAGGCTTTAAACCTCAGCTTTAAAATAACCAATCAAATCAATTGGATATTAATATTTGGTTGATTTGATTGCACCACAAAAATAATTCCTAAAGATTTGATTTTACTATCTAAAGGGGAGACAAAGATGCGCAAGTTAATTTTATTAATAAGTCTTTGTTTTTTATTGGTTATTAGCACGTATAGTTTTTGGATATTGCAACGAAACGACGGCATGGCATCAACCTTTGCTGTTACCAAACATCTTCCTAAATCTTTATTAGAAGCCTCTGATAAAATTAGCATCATGACCTTTAATGTTGCTATGCGGTCTCGACATTTCTACAAAGCATGGTTTTCTGAGGGATTTTTTCCTTATTTTATTAGAGAACATCTTAATCAAGTTGCAATGATTATTCGTGAAGCACGACCTGATATTGTGATTTTAACTGAAATGCCTCAACAAATGTTACCTTTTGAAGAAAGATTAGTTGCTTATTTAGCGGAACAAAGCGGAATGTATGCGTGGGTTTTTAATGAGGATGATGATCAAGTGGTTGGTTTTGTTCGTTATATTGGAGGAAATGCGATTTTATCTCGTTACCCGTTGCAATACAATCCTCAACCACCCAATGGTTTGCCGTCGCCGTTAGCAACTTTAAATTTACCTTCGGGTTTGATTTGGGTTGCGGGTGTTCATAATGATCATAAAGATTGGGAAATAAATCTGCGTCAAACAAAGCAAATTTTAAAGGTATTAGATGAGCATCCGAGCATTTTAGCGGGGGATTTCAACGTGCCGCCTGAATCGCCGTCGATCCGCTTTTTAGAAACCAGCAAATTGTTTAGTGGTGAATTTCATGGTCCGCCGACTTCCCCTGTTTTTGATGATCCGCCCGTCACTAATGATTATATTTTCGCACCTTCATCATGGAAATTGCTCGAGCATCGAGTGATTTCTAACAAAGTCTCTGATCACAAAGCCGTTTTATCAATTTTCAAAATTAATGCTTCTGACTAAAAGTTGACTTTTTTATAAAAGAAGCATACAGTAACCCCAGACTTTAGAATTAGTCTAATTTAACACACCCTACATAGGAGAAATTACCATGCCAACTTTAAAAGGCACTAAAACCGAAGAAAACCTCAAAGCCGCCTTCGCGGGCGAATCTCAAGCCAATCGCCGTTACCTCTATTTCGCCGCCAAAGCCGACGTGGAAGGTTATAACGATGTTTCAACTGTCTTTCGTTCAACCGCCGAAGGCGAAACTGGTCACGCGCACGGGCATTTGGAATATTTAGAAGCCGTCGGCGACCCCGCCACTGGTTTGCCAATTGGACCAACCGCCGACAATTTACGCGCTTCAATTGCGGGCGAAACTCACGAATATACCGATATGTATCCTGGAATGGCGAAAGCCGCTCGTGAAGAAGGGTTTGATGAAATCGCGGATTGGTTTGAAACCTTAGCAAAAGCTGAACGTTCTCACGCCAATCGTTTCCAAAAAGCCTTAGATGCTTTAGCTTAATCAAGTAATTAAGTTCCCATGCGTTTGCGTGGGAATTTATTTGGAGAACCTCATGCAAGCCATTGAATTTGAAACTTGTTTAGATAACGGATTAATTCATTTACCTCTTTCTTATCAATATTGGCAATCTGGCAAAACCGTTAAAGTGATTATTTTAAGTAATGAAGAAACGTCAAATAAAATTCCTCAAGATATTAATCGTTATGCTGGAACAATTTCTTTAACACAAGACCCATTAGAATTTCAAAATATGATTAGAGATGAATGGACGTAAATATTGTTTTAGATACGAATGCGGTACTTTATTTCATGGCAGGTCGTTTGGTTGAACCTTTACCCCAAGCAAATTTGTGTATCTCGGTTATTACAGAAATTGAATTACTTTCTTATCCAATGTTGAAACCAGAAGATGAAAAGCAAATTCGCCAATTATTTAATAATGTTACAATTATCGATCTAAATAATTCAATTAAAGAAAGCGCAATTTATTTTCGACGCAATTATCGTTTAAAACTACCAGATGCTCTCATTATAGCTACCGCCCATTTTTTAAACGCTAGACTTTTTACAAATGATATTAAGTTGTTAAATATAAAAGAAATACCAGTTATCTCTTTAGCATTAAAAAACGAATCATCTTAAATCAGAGGATAGAAAAATGTACCAAGAAAGCATCGTGTTATTAAATAAAGCCATTGGTGGAGAACTTTCTGCCGTTCATCAATATATGTATTTTCATTTTCAATGCGACGATCAAGGTTATGATTTATTAGCCGCATTATTTAAACAAACCGCCATTCAAGAAATGTTACATATTGAGAAAATTGCGGAAAGAATTTTATTTCTCAAAGGTGATATTGAAATGGTTGCAAGTGAGCCAGTTCATAAAATTCACGACGTTAAAGAAATGTTAGCAGTTGCTCAACAATTAGAAGAGCAAAGTATCAAGGATTATAATAATTGGGCGGTTGCGTGTTCAAATCATGCCGATTCAATGACTAAAAAGCTCTTTGAAGAATTAGTAATGGACGAAGAACGTCATTATAATCAATATGATAACGAATTAAGCAACATTAGTAAATTTGGTAATGAATATTTGGCGTTGCAATCCATTGAACGGAGCAAAACGGTTTCATTAGCTCCCGCCAATCCCAATCCAAAGAAACCTTAGGAGGTTGTTATGGCTCGCGAAGGTAATTTAGAAGCACCCACTCGTCATGCGATTGATTGGAAGAACCCTGATTTCTACAATGAAGAATTATTAACCAAAGAACTTGAGAGAGTTTTTGAGATTTGTCATGGTTGTCGACGCTGTTTTAATTTGTGCGAAGCCTTTCCGAAACTCTTTGATTTAATTGATGAAACGCCCGACGTAGAATTACACAGCGTTGATAAGAAACATTACGGACAAGTGGTTGATCATTGTTATTTGTGCGATATGTGTTATATGACCAAATGTCCGTATGTTCCACCGCATGAATGGAATTTAGATTTTCCTCATTTGATGTTGAGAGCAAAAGCCGTTAAATTCAAACAAGGTCATACCAAATTACGCGATAGAATCCTCACTTCAACCGATATGATGGGGAGTTTTTTAGGAATTCCAATTATCGCGCAAGTGTCTAATTTTGCTAATAAAATCAAACCGATTCGCCAAATCAATGAGAAACTTTTAGGGATTTCAGCGGATGCGATTTTGCCTGAATTTCATAGCAATAATTTGAGAAAACGTGAGAGCAACTTTAATCATATTTCTAGTTCACCGATTGCAACCGATCAAACAACGGGTAAGGTTGCATTATTTGTCACTTGTTATGGAAATCGTAATGAACCCGATATGGCAGAAGACTTAATGAAAGTCTTTGAACATAACGGTATTCCAGTGAAATTAACGCCAAAAGAAAAGTGTTGTGGAATGCCTAAATTAGAAGTCGGTGATTTAGAAAGCGTTAAAGAAGCAAAAGAATTTAACATTCCGATTTTATCTAAATTAATTGACGAGGGGTTTGATATTGTTGCACCGATTCCTTCTTGTGCATTAATGTTCAAACAAGAATTGCCGTTACTTTTTCCAAATGATCCAGAGGTTGCAAAAGTTCAACAAAAAATGTTTGATCC
>JFJP01037962.1_pt1 | contig 20803 bp, 12 predicted proteins | sample 431651 | NCBI WGS metagenome assembly JFJP01 (sample SAMN02602958, study PRJNA72255) | Microbial mat metagenome, whole genome shotgun sequencing project. | biome: fresh water; feature: sink hole; material: water; isolation source: purple microbial (photo- and chemosynthetic) mats found in...
GAAACAGCATAGAAAATCTTTCTTTTCCCTATAAAGTCAATGTGAGTACCACGGAGTATGTTTGCAGTAATTTTAATTGAAAAAGTAAGGTTGACATTTTTCTTTAGCAGCCACTCATAAAACAGACGCGTAATAAAGATTGCACTGAATAAGGATGTAAAAATTCCAATTACAAGAGTAGTTGCAAAACCTTTAATTGGGCCAGTTCCGAAAACATAAAGTACAATACCTGTTAAAAGTGTTGTAATGTTTGAGTCCATGATAGCTGAAAAGGATCCCTTGTACCCGTCTGCAATTGCTAGTTTCATACCCTTTCCAGATCGCAGTTCTTCACGTATCCTTTCAAATATAAGAACGTTGGCATCAACCGACATACCCATTGTAAGGACAATACCTGCTATACCTGGAAGAGTAAGTACAGCACCCATTGATGCAGATACTCCCATAATAAGGAATACGTTAGCAACAAGGGCTATATCGGCAATTGTTCCTGCACTGCGGCTGTAATAGAATACCATGTAAAGAAGAACAATGAAGAAGGCAATAATAAATGAGTTCATACCGGCATTTATAGCCTCTTTACCCATAGTAGGACCGATTATAGTATCGGACATAATTCTTGCGGGTGCAGGCAGTTTACCTGACTTCAGTATGTTTGAAAGGTCATCTGCCTCCTCAATTGTGAAATCTCCTGTGATCTCAGTACTACCTCCGGTGATCTCATTTACAACCCTCGGATAAGACCTTACGTAGCCATCAAGAACGACAGCCAGGCAGCGATCGACGTTTTCCCTTGTCATTCTGGCCCAGGTCTTTGCTCCCTCGGCATTCATAGACATATCTACCTTTACCTCTGAACCTGTTACTCCGCTTGAAGTTCTGGCTGATGTAATCACGTCTCCGTCAAGAGGAGCACGGCCATCGCGTGTAGTAATCTTTATTGCATGTAGTTCATAATATGTCTTTGTCTCATCATATTTGTAAGGATTCTGGCTCCATAACATTTTCAGATCACGAGGGAAAAGTGCCTTAACCTGATTCATCTTAAGCATGGCGTTAACCCTTGCTGTATCTTTCGAGTTTGCAAGCCCGATCATAGATGATGCCAAAGGCTGACCCTGATTATCAACTCTCGGATTCAGCAAACCAAACAAAGGGTTCTGAAGTGCAAATCCTTCACGAGTTGTGGCTTCTGCAGCTGTTTTTGATGTATCCTTGCCAATAAGGTCGAGAAGTGTCTGATCTTTTTTTGTTGTATCTGCAGCAACTGTTTCAGATGGCTTTTCGGTAGCCGCAGCTGTGTCAGCAGGTTTTTCAACGTTAGCCTGAATTTCTTTAAGCAGGTTGTTAGCCTGAGAAAGATAGCCTATAATTTCACTGTTTTCATATGTTTCCCAGAACTCAAGGTTTGCTGTACCTGAGAGCAGCTCTCTCACACGCTGAGGGTTAGTCTGGCCCGGAAGATTAATAAGAATACGACCTTTTGTGGAAAGGGCTGTTATTTCAGGCTGTACAACACCAAAACGGTCTATCCTGGTGCGCAGAATATTAAAAGCATTTGTTATGGCTCCGGAAACTTCATCGTCGAGAACTTTCAGCACATCTGCATTCGTTGAATTGAAATTAATCTTCTCTTTAAGTTCAATTGTCCCGAATATCGAAGCGAGTTTCGCATTTGGATCAGCTTTCTGAAATTCTTCTCCGAAAAGGACCAGAAAATCCTCCTGACTCTCTCTCTGCCTCACCTTTGCATTTGCAAGTGCCGCATTAAATGTTTTATCAGGGTTATAGTTCGACAAAGCTTTTAGAATATCTTCAACTGATACTTCGAGTATAACGTTCATTCCACCTTTAAGGTCGAGACCAAGATTGATCTCTTTCTTCTGTACCTCTTTAAAAGTGTAACCAAGGAAGCTCCACTGCTCCTTTGTTAATGTAGATAATGAATCGAGATACTGTGTCTCTTTAACCAGATTACCTTTTGCATATTCCCTGGCTTCTTTTCTGGCTTTATATGTTGCACCTGTAAATGAAAGCTGGTAAACAGATACCAGTCCTAATGCAATTGCCAGAATGATGATCGCTGCTTTATTCTGCATTTGTCTTCTCTTTTGGAATTATATTGATACTATCTTATTATTCTACTTAATTGAGGCGCAAAGATATTAATTTTTTACAAAAACAATCAATTATTAATCAGATGAATTAGTAGTATGAAAAAGTAGTCTCTTCGTTCTCCTTTAAAAACATTAAATTCTACTCTTTTCTGCCCCCAAACCCCCTAAAGGGGGCTTAATATAAACTCTGAATTAGCCCCCCTTCAGGTGGGATGGGGGGCTAGATCAACAAAAAAGGGCTGAACAAAATATCCAGCCCTTCTCAAAACCTTATAACTATTTATTATTCAAGAAGTTTTTCATAATCAGTCTCCAAAGGTTTCCTGTTTATGAAATCGTATAATGTGAGCGAACGAAGATTATAGAAGTAATTCCAGTAGTTTTGCAGAGACTGAACATATGCACGTTTGTTCTGGTCTTTTCTTGCATCAGCATCGTTCAGATCGAGAACTGCAATTTTACCAATCAGAAAGCGCTGTTTCGTAACCTCATACCTTTTCATCGCAACTGTGTCTGATTTTGCTGCAATACCTACCTGGTCAGCCTGGAGGTTAAACTGTTCAACATCGAGTAACAGGTTCTGCTGGAAATCGACGATTGCCTGTTTTGACTGAACCTGAGCAAGTTCAAGGCTCGATTGAGCCATCCGGTATCTTCCCTTTCCAAGGCCCCAGTCGAGAATAGGCATTGTAAATCCTACCCTAACCCTCTGTTGCTTATTCGGATCGGAATATGCAAGATTGAGATCTTCATCCTGATCGCGTAAACCGTAGGAGGCAGTTAAATTGGCATTCAGACCACGCTCAGCTTTTGCCTGGGCCACACTGGCTTGTGCAGTCAGCAGTGTAAGTGTCTGATTCAGGATCTCCGGGTTGTTTGTCATAGCAAGATTCAACACCTCTTCCGATTCTACCTGAAGCTCAGGAATTTCAGTGGGAACTATAAGCTCAAGTCTTATCTGGTCGTTAAACCCAAGGAAAGATCTCAAACGAATCTCCCTGTCCCTTAAATTCATTGCTGCCTCTTTTCTAGCAGTCTCTGCATTCAGCCAGGAAAGCTGCATCTGAAGAAGTTCATCTTCGGCAATTGTCCCAAGCCTGTATCTTCCATTTGCAATTCTGTAAAGAGTGTCGGCATTAAGGTAATTCATTTCAGCTATCTGCTTGTTTATCTGTGCTGTAGCAAGTGAGAAGAAATTCATAACAGCCTGTTGATGAACAGCTTCGATGTTAGATAGAAATGTCTTCTTGGCGGCTTCATATTTTACCGGTTCAGTTTTCTTCTGCCATTTTAGTGCATTATATCTGAATAATGGCTGGGTGAGTCCTACACTCAGCGGAACTGTAATATATTTTTTATTTGCTGAGTTCTCTAAATCATTGAACATTGTGAAATCTGAATTCAGAGATATTGAACCGCCTGTCCAGCCAATATTCTGAGCAATGGAAAGCGATCCTAAATTAGTCAGAGTATTTGTTGACCGGTAATCATAACGGTTTGTCGATGAGTTCCATACTTTATCATATGAATTACTATAATCAGGGGTTGTTCCTGTAAGAGTAAGAGAGGGTCTGTACTGGGCAACAAAGGTTCTGTACTGCCAGTAGCTGGCGCGAAACCTGTGTTTTGCCATCAGAGCGTTAGGAGACTGGTCTTCAGCAAGTCTGATTACCTCATCAAAAGTTAGTCTTTTTACCTCCTGTGCCGCGATCTTATTTGCTGAAAACACAAGTACAGTAATAATGCAAACGAAAAGTAGTTTTTTCATATCTAATGGTTTATTCATGCCTCAATGATTCAATAGGATCTTTTTCTGATGCTCGCTTGGCGGGAGAATAGCCGAATATTACACCTACAGCAGCCGATACTCCGAAAGCTATAAACACGGAAAAGAAGGAGACAATAGTCATGATACCTGCAATTTGTTCTATAAGCTTGGCCATAACAACTCCAAAAAACACTCCGATAAAACCTCCTGAAACACTTATTAAAACTGCCTCGGACAGAAACTGGACAACAATATCCATCTTTTTTGCCCCGATAGCCATTCTTGTTCCGATCTCCTTTATTCTTTCCATAACAGAAGCAAACATAATGTTCATGATACCAATTCCTCCGACAATCAGTGAGATACTGGCAATTGCACCAAGAACTATGTTAAAAATATCTTTTGTTCTCTGCTGCTGCTTAAGGAGCAACTCAGGAACAGTTATCTCGAAATCCTTAACCCCGGAATGCCTTCTTGAAAGCATGCGACTGAGAATTTCTGTTGTAGGATTTAGCTGCTCTGTTTCTGTAACCTGAACAACAATACGGTCGAGCTGGTTATAATTTGTCTCGGCGTTTGAGGATGCATCTGAACTGCTCACAACAGATCTTCCCATCATCATCATGCCACCACCGCCAAAGAACGAAACTGATGTTGCCTCAGAAACAAGTTTGGTATTAAGCAATGCACGGTTCTGATATCTCAGAAGCATTGTTTGTATAGGAATATAAATATTGTCATTATAAACGTTTACTCCTTTTTCTTCGAAACCTGTCAGGTTTACATTTGTTTTCTGGAGTACTCCTATTACTTTCAGCCAGATCCCGTTAAACTTAATATACTGGCCAAGCGGATCTACTTTACTGAAAAATTTCGCCCTGATATTTGCACCGATTATACAAACCTGGATCCCGTTTTCTTCCTGGAAATCATTGAAAAATGCTCCACCGACAAGAGGCAGGTTATAAAGCTGAAAATAGTCATTCGAAACACCAACAAGCTTTGCTGAATACTTTACACCATTAAGCATTGCTGTGGAGTTGAATGAAATCTCAGGACTAATTCTCTTTACTGAAGGCAGAGTTTCCTTAATTGCCTCAACATCAAGCAGATTCAATCCTCTGGAAAACTTCTTCTGCTGCTTTTCACCTTCTTCTGAAGAAGATGAATTGTCAGGAATTATAGGATTAATCAGGATGTTATTCACACCTACCATTTTCATCTGCTCCATAATCTCCTGCTTAGCACCTTTTCCAATTGCAAGCATTGCAATTACAGCGGCTACTCCGAAGATTATGCCAAGAGCTGTAAGCATCGACTTAAGCTTATTTGAAACTATCGATTCAACAGCAATCTCGATATCGTGGAAATATCGTAAGATAAATTTAAACATATTGTTTCCTGTTAAATGATTAGTTTAAAATTTCAACCTGTTGCTGAGCTCCGGGACCCTGTCCTCCGGTCTGTCCTCCCTGCTGCACATTCGTTCTTCTGCGCGAAGTATCTCTTGTTCCGCCCTGCTGTCCGCCACCCTGCTGTCTGCGCATTTCCCTGAATTTTCGCATAGCAGCTGTATCGCCCTGCATATTTCTGAACTGGCGCATCATTGCTGTGTCTCTGGGTTGACCCTGACCACCGAACTGGCCTGCTCTCTGGCTTCCGGCAGGAACTGTCTGCCCTGCAGCAGGTACAGCCTGGCCTGCATTTTGACCTCCGGCAGGAGTTGTCTGAACCGCGCCAGGAGCACCCTGAACACGTTGGGTTCCCTGTGCGCCACCACTCTGAAATCTTTGCATCATTTCAGGGGTAATAGTCATTCTGGCTCCGCCTCCGCCAAATCCGCCCGGTCCCATTCCAACACTTCTTTCTGCTCTTATGCGTTCTGCTTCCTCCCTTAAACGAAGCTCTTCAGCTTTTTTTGCTTTTTCTTTCTCCTTTATAACAGCAACAAGCTCTTCGCCTATAAGTTTGAATCTCTCAGGCGCTTCAGGAGTGCTTAAATAAACCAGAGTTTCAGCATCGATTCCCTGTTCAACTATAACATTATTCTCATTCGATTCACCAAGAACTACAATCTGCCTTGTCCCGTTCTTTTTATATACAAAAGGAATGCTGTCAGGTCCGGACTGAACACTCTCAAGTGGAATATATGTTACGTCGTTTATAGTTTTTGTAATAATCTTATTGCCTGAAGTCATAGATGGCCTTAAAATAGGATCTGACTCATTAACATCAATCAGAACCTCAAATACCTTGGCATCTGCATTCGGCAGTTGTTCTCCGATATTCGCAACACTTGTAATTACTCCGGTATATGATTTCTCAGGAAATGCATCAATAATAATTTCAACTTTTTGACCTGACTTTACCTTGCTTACATCTATTTCATTAACATAAGTTTTCGAAATCATTGACGACATATCCGGAAGTGTGGCAACTACATTGTCCCATGGACTCACAGATGATCCTACTTTTCTTTTGGCTCCGCTCCTGTCGCGCTTATATATTATCATTCCGTCGGAAGGTGCTTTTATAATGAAGCCAGCAAGGAGATTCTGAATGTCTATAACTCTCTGGCGCTCCTCTTCAACATCTGATCTGATTTTTCTCATATCAGATTTTGCCTGCTCTACCTTTAAGGCATAACCTCTTATTGCCTGCTCAAGCGATCTGTTGGCTTTATCGACTGCCATTGCTGCCTGACGCTGGGTTGTTGGCGGCTCAAATTTTGACTGCTGAAGGGTAATTTCTGCCTCCTCGACAGATATGCCAAGATTTTTAATATTATCTCTCAGATTACTTAGGTTAACTGCAGTATCTAGAATTTTCATCTCAAGGTTTGTCTCAAATGTCACAAGCCTTTCTTTCTCATCCTTGAGTGTATTATCAAAGGATGTCCTGTCCAGTGTAGCCACATAATCGCCAGTCTTGACAACCGTACCCTCAGGTACCATGTCTGTAATTTTTATGTCCATCACCCTTATGTTTCTGCTCTGGGTAAAATCGGGGCCCATTATATCATTCGATCTTTTAGCCTGAAGTTCCCCGGTGGTTGTAACAACAATATCAAACTGACCTTTCATGGCTTCTGCATAAAGATTGGATAAATCTTTCTTCGTGTTTGATTTACTGACAGCAACCAGGACAATGATCGCGACCGTTACAATAATGCCTGCAATAATAATTGTTCTTTTCATCATTTATTAATTAATAGATACCGGAAATCAGCGACAAAAGTATTAAAAAGGGTCCTCCCTTTTCATCCATTAACAATATTTAACATCAATACTTTATGTCTTTATGGATTTAAGACACCTGTACGAAGGTATTTATTCCAAAGGGTTGAAAAAATATTTCTGTATTAGGTTTTTTTAACAATTCCGATTACACTATCAGCCAGGCTTTCGGCCTCCTGAGCTGTGCGCCCCTCAGCATAGATCCGCATAACCGGTTCAGTATTTGATTTCCTGACCTGAATCCATCCGTATTCGTGCCCTATCCATAACCCGTCCCTCTCATCAAATGAGTGGCCATGATAAAAGCTTTTAACTGCTTCAATTATAGCAGGAAAGTCTGCGCCCTGGGAAAGTGTAAGCTTCTTTTTTGCAATTACATATGAGGGATATTGCTGGCGCAGAGACGAACATTTCATTTTGCTTTTCGCAAGGTGAGTAAGGAAAAGTGCAATACCTGCAAGGGCATCGCGACCATAGTGAATTTCCGGATAAATTACTCCACCGTTTCCTTCACCACCAATAATTGCATTCACCCTCTTCATCTCCTCCACAACATTCACTTCACCAACAGCAGCTGAAAAGTGGGTACCGCCATGTTTAATGGTAATATCCTTTAAGGCTCTTGTTGACGACAGGTTAGACACAGTATTCCCCGGAGTATTTTTCAGAACATAATCTGAAATTGAAACAAGGGTATATTCTTCGCCAAACATTGTACCATCCTCGCAAACAATAGCTAAACGATCAACATCCGGATCTACAACAAATCCCACATCTGCCCTGCCTTTTAAAACAACCTCTGAAATGGCTTTAAGATTCTCAGGAAGAGGCTCCGGATTATGTGAAAATTTACCGTCGGGTGTTGTGTTAAGCTCAACAATATTTTTGACGCCCAGTGATTTTAACAACTGCGGAAGTATTATTCCCCCAACTGAGTTTATACAATCTATAGCTACAGTAAAATCTGCAGATTTGATAGCACCTGCATCAACAAGGCTAAGATTCTTTATGAGTTCAATGTGCTTCAACCCCCACGAATCATCAGATACAAGCGAGCCGGTTTTTTCATGTGGTACAAATTCAAAATCATCAGCCGAAGCAATCTCAAGTACTTTCAGCCCGTCAGCCGCAGAAAGAAATTCTCCCGCTTCATTCAGAAGTTTAAGCGCGTTCCACTCAGCCGGATTGTGACTAGCCGTGATTATAATTCCCCCGTCAGCCTTCAATCCTGTGACTGCAATCTCTACTGTTGGAGTAGTTGCCAGACCAAGGTCAGTAACGCTTATCCCGAGACTACGCAAAGTTGTAATAATCAAACTGTTTACCATTGGACCCGACATTCTGGCATCGCGACCGACAACTACATGTAATTTTTTATTCATATGCCTGTTACGAACCCATGTTCCAAAGGCTGCTGCAAATTTTACAATATCAACCGGGGTAAGGCTTTCGCCAGGCTTACCACCTATGGTTCCGCGTATTCCTGAAATAGATTTTATAAGTGCCATATTTATGTGTTTATTAAGTGTACAAAGGTGCAAAAAAAAGATCAAATCATAATATCGGCAAATAGTTGTACCTTTGCACCCTGATAATTAATTGATATGGAGAAGCGAAAACCTGCTGGAAGGCCCTTTGCTAAATATGAAAAACCACAGAGAAGAAATCTGAAGAGTCAGGGCACCTCAGATAGTCCGGCTGATGCATACGAAAAGCTTACCCGTCCGGGTGGAAAGGTTCGCAAACCTGCAGCTAAGGACTCAGGGAAACCTGAAAAAGCCGGGAAAAAAAGCAAGAATACAATTACTACCGAGATAAGGCTTAACAGATTTATTGCAAACAGCGGTGTTTGTTCCCGCAGAGATGCCGATGATCATATACAGAACGGATTTATTTCTGTCAACGGGAAAATTGTAACAGACCTGGGTACAAAGGTTACTTACGACGATGATGTAAGATATAAAAACAAAAGACTTTCGGCTGAGAAAAAGGTTTATATATTACTGAACAAGCCTAAAGACTATGTTACTACAGTTGAGGACCCTCATGCAGAGCATACCGTTCTTGAGCTTATCGGCGACGAATGTAAGGAGAGGGTATATCCTGTAGGAAGGCTCGATAAGGCCACAACGGGTGTCCTTCTGTTAACAAACGATGGTGATCTTGCCGGGAAGCTTACACATCCTAAATACAAGAGGAAAAAAATATATCATGTATTTCTTGATAACACTGTTACAAAAAATGATCTTTTCAAACTGACCGAAGGGATTGAAATTGACGGAGTAACAGTTGTTGCTGATGCTGTATCATATGCTGACCCTGAGGATAAGAGTCAGATCGGGATTGAGCTGCACTCCGGTCAGAACCGGGTTATCAGAAGAATGTTTGAATCCCTCGGTTATAAGGTCAAGAAGCTCGACAGGGTCTATTTTGCAGGACTTACAAAAAAGAATGTTCAAAGGGGCAAATGGCGGTTCCTGACTGATAAAGAGGTGAGCATGCTTAAAAGGGGTATTTTTTAATAATACAGAATGAATCACAGAGCAGGTTTTGTAAATATTCTCGGAAACCCCAATGTCGGGAAATCCACAATCATGAATGCACTGGTTGGTGAAAAGCTTTCCATTATAACACCGAAAGCCCAGACCACCCGTCATCGTATTATGGGTATTGTCAACGGGGAGGATTTCCAGATTGTTTATTCCGATACACCCGGGATTCTGAGGCCGCAGTATAAGCTTCAGGAAACAATGATGAACTTTGTCGATACAGCTCTTTCCGACGCCGATACTATTATATATATAACAGATGTAAACGAACGGAACGCTTTTGAGGGAGATTATATCGACAGGATAAAAGAATCGGGGATACCGGTTATTATTGTTATAAACAAAGTGGATCTTTCTACCCAGGAAACTCTTGAAAAAGCTGTTGAAGAATGGCATAAAGCTTTCCCGGCTTCACCCGTTATACCTGTTTCTGCACTTAAAAAGTTTAATCTCGATTCTCTTCTGAATGCAATTCTGGCGAAACTTCCGGAAAGTCCTCCCTTCTTTCCAAAAGATCAGCTGACAGATAAATTTGAACGGTTTTTTGCCTCCGAGATTATCCGCGAGAAAATACTTACACACTATAAAAAGGAGATCCCTTATTCTGTTGAAATTGAAATCGAAAGTTTTGTTGAGGAGAAAGCTATTATTAAGATCAGAGGTCTTATACATGTTACCCGCGACAGTCAGAAAGGGATAATAATAGGGCATAAAGGATCCATGCTGAAGAGGGTGGGAACTGAAGCCAGGCACGATATGGAAGATTTTTTCAAAAAGAAGGTCTTCCTTGAACTTTATGTAAAGGTTACCAAGGATTGGAGAGACAAATCGCAGACTCTTAAAAGATTCGGTTACCGTTAGACAAATTTTAAAATTAAGTATGAGTAAAATAGTTGCAATAGTAGGAAGACCAAATGTTGGAAAATCGACACTCTTCAACAGGCTTACCGAGACAAGGGAAGCAATAGTGGATGAAGTAAGCGGGGTTACCCGCGATCGCAACTATGGTGTATCTGTCTGGAACGGCGTTGACTTTTCGGTAATTGATACCGGAGGCTACGTTCAGAATTCCGATGATATATTTGAGGAGGAGATAAACAAACAGGTTTTGCTCGCAATCGAAGAGTCAGACGTTATACTTTTCATGGTTGATGTAACCTGCGGTATACACGAAATGGATAATGCAGTTGCCTCACTGCTGAGAAGGGTAAAGAAAAAAGTAATTCTTGTTGTTAATAAAGTAGATAACAATGAGAGGCTTATGGACGCCACTGAATTCTATAATCTCGGACTGGGTGATTACTTTGCCCTCAGTTCAATGAATGGAAGCGGTACCGGTGAACTTCTTGATGAAGTTGTTAAAAATCTGCCTGTCGAAGAGCCGTCACTTATTCCTGACCTGCCCAGAATAGCAATTGTAGGTCGTCCTAATGTTGGGAAATCATCACTCGTAAATTCACTCCTCGGTGAGGAGCGGAATATTGTAACACCATTGGCCGGAACTACCCGCGATTCAATATATACAAGATATAATAAGTTTCAGCACGATTTTCTTCTTGTCGATACCGCCGGGTTAAGAAAAAAGGGAAAGGTTAGCGAGGATATTGAATTCTACTCGGTAATGCGCGCTGTGAAGACCATTGAGAACTCCGACATATGCCTTCTTCTCATAGATGCCACCCGGGGTCTTGAATCGCAGGATCTGAACATAATGTCGCTTATTCAGAAGAACAACAAGGGTATGATAGTTCTTGTAAACAAATGGGATCTGGTTGAAAAAGAAAGCAATACCACTGTAGCTATTGAGAGGGATATCAGGGAAAAAACTGCACCCTTCACAGACTATCCGATACTTTTTATTTCAGCAACAAACAAACAGAGAATACACAAAGTTCTTGAACTTATTGAACAGGTGAACCAGAACAGGAACAGAAAGATAAGTACCTCTGAACTTAATGATGTAATGCTTGAGATAATTAAAAGTAATCCTCCTCCGGCGCTTAAAGGGAAGTATGTTAAGATTAAATTTATTACACAATTGCCAATTTACACTCCGGCTTTTGCATTTTTCTGCAACCTTCCCCAGTATGTTAAAGATCCCTATAAAAGGTATCTTGAGAACAGGATGAGAGAGAAGTTTGAATTTACAGGTGTACCTATCAGGATATTTTTTCGGAAAAAATGATCAAATTTGGTGTGGTTTTTGTTGAATAACTTTTATTATAAAAACCAATGAGAATTTTTAAGTTACTGGCAATAATAGTACTTCTGATTTCTTCTGCCGCATGCCAGAAAATAGAAACACTTCCTGCAATACCAAGGATAGAATACAGGAGTTTCGAAATATTCGATACTACCGACATTCTTGGCAATGAGGCTAAAGGAGGAAGGCTTAAATTCTATTTTGAAGATGGCGACGGAAATATGGGACTTGCAGAACCTGAAGGAATTCTGAGCGATACTTCAAATCTTTTTTTTACTTTATACCGGAAGCAGAACGGAGAAATGGTTTTAGCTCCGCCAAATGATCCTTTAAAACCTTCATCGTACAGAATTCCATATATGTTCAGACTTGGACAGAACAAGATCTTAAGAGGGACTATTTCCGTTACCTTTTTCTACCTTTTTTATTCACCGTCTGATACTATAAGGTACGATTTTCATATTAAAGACAGAGCCGATAATATAAGTAATAGTGAATCGACAGGCGAGATCATTGTTTCTGTGAACAATACATATTAAGATTATCCTTCTCAGACTCTTACAGCCATAAGAAGAACATCATCAACCTGATCATAGCTGCCCTTCCAGTCATAATAAAACTTAGACATGGCATCCTTCTGCTTGTCCATTGGGAGCTTTGAGATCTGCTCTATAATTCGCTTGAGACGTGCAATTTTCATTTTTTTACCATCTGTTCCTCCAAACTGATCGGGAAGCCCGTCGGAGAAAAGGTAAACAGTATCACCTTCATTAAGATAATATTCCTGATCGTCAAAATACTTTTCAATTACAGATTCTCCCCCTACAGACGATCTGTTGCCTTTTATATAATACGGCTCGCCATCCATTACAATAATTACAGGACGCATTGCAGAAGCAAACCTGATATGCCGGCTCTTTATGTTAAACTCGCAGACTACCACATCCATTCCATCGTTCGAAACACCCAGCTCAATATTTTGATTCAGTGTTGAAAAGATCTGCTTATCAAGCAGAGTAAGAATCTCTGAAGGTCTTGAAATGCCTTTTCTGGTAACGATATCCTGCAGAAGAGTTGAGCCTATCATTGACATGAATGCCCCGGGAACACCGTGTCCGGTTGAATCTGCGCAGACAAGTATGAATTTATCCTCACTCAGCTTATCGAACCAGTAAAAATCCCCGCTTACAATATCTCTCGGATGGAAAAGGATAAAAGCATCCTTAAACGAATCTTTCAGTTTATTGATGTCAGGTAATATACTTGATTGAATGCGCTTTGCATAGTTAATACTGTCAGTAATCTCGATATTCTGGATCTCAATCTCCACTTTTTGTTTCATTACAACACTTGTTCTGGCCTCGAGTTCTGTTTCAAGATAAAGCTGTACTTTTTTCTGCGATTTATCTCTTTCTCTTATAATTAATACTACCACCGATACAAGTATTAAAACACCGGAAAGGATCGACCACCAGGTTCTCCACCATGGTTTAGCAACGACAATGTCAAATGATATGGCCGGCTCCTGCGACATTCCCCTGTCGTTCACCGATACCATAATAAACTTGTATTTGCCGTCATCCAGTGTATAAGTAACTTCCCGGTTGGCTGACATTTTACTCGCCTCAAGGTCAAATCCGTCGAGCAATGTGCTGTACCATACTTTTTCAGGTGAATTGAAACTTATACCGGAATACTTAACTGTAATCCTGTACCTGCTGTATGGAAGTTCAATAACAGACTGATAATCATAAGTTTTATAATTTTCTATAACAATTGAATTGATATTGTTATACGGTGGGACCCTGTTTATCTTATCCTTATTCCTTTCATAAATAACAAGTCCGCTTGTTGTTCCGATGAATACCTTATTGTCAGGTGATTCATAAATTGCATTTGGATTACAGGTTCCTGAGTTGGTAAAGTCAGAGCCAAAAACGTCCATTACACCGGTTTTGGGATTAAACCTCGAAAAACCATTTGTGTGGCCTATCCAGATCTCTCCCTTTGAATCAGCAAGAATACTGTAACAATAGTCATTATACAACCCTGTATTTACCCTGTTTACAGATATTGCAGAATCGTTCCTTATTTCAAAAACGCCGTTTCCTTTAGTTGAGACCCAAATTTCTCCCGGTTTCTTCTCAACAAAAGATATTATCTGATTAATTGCACTGCCACTCATCTGCCCTTTGAGGACAGACAGATTGAAATCAGTATCAATAAGAAATAACCTGTCGCTCTGCGTACCAATAACAGCATTACCGGAACTATTAAGAATAATCTTATTTATTAAATTACTTGTAAGAATCCCTTTAGATGTATCAAACTTTTTCTTTAACTGCCCTGAATTTCTGTCAATCACTGCAACTCCATTTGTTGTTGCGAGCCAGATATTCTTCCCGTCAATTACAATATCATTTATCTGGTCCATTCCTGAATCAAGCGACCTGTAAAAACGAGATATCTTACCATCATTGCCTTTTACATATAACCCCTTACCGTCTGTCCCAATCCACAGATTTTTCTCATTATCGAGATAATAGCTTAACACCTGTGTATTACCCAGAGAACCTGACAGATTTGTGTATGACAAAAACTTACCTTCCAGTGCATCAAACAGATGATAGCCGGCAGGAGTTCCAAGTATATACCTGTCGTTATATTTATTTATGAAAATAATATTCCTGTCTGTGATGCTTTCTCCGGGAGACCAGAAACTGAATGCAAATGAAGAAAGCATCGAAAGCCCAGGATTATCTGAAAGCCCAAACCAATAGTTCCCTTCAGCATCCTGAAAAACAGTCAGAACATCGTTCAGACTCAATCCGGAATTTTTATTAAAATATTTTGCGCTTACCGGAGCTTCGGTATCAGTTGAGTTATTTATCTGAATCACCCCGTTTTCGGAGGTTGAAACCCAGATATTCTTTTCCCTGTCAGTGAAAATTGAATTGACCCTCAATGAGGACCATTCTGGATGCCCTTTAAAACGTGTAAGCTCTTTAAAAGTACCTGTTAAGCTCAGCCTGAACAAACCATTGTCCTCTGTACCTATCACAAATTTTCCGTCAATACCGGTGCTCTGAATTGATTTTACATTTGAATAATCAAATCCTTCAATAGTTTCCTTTACATAAACTGTGTCGCTGATAAAATTGCATATCAGCAAATTCCCTTCGGACCCGATAAGCAGGTCGCCGGCAGGAGTAAATGCAGCAGAATACATATTCTGATTGCTTTTGAAGGGGTATTGTTTAATATCCTCCGGATTATCAGGATCAATACTGAATATGTACCTGCCTTGGGGAATTATTAATACTCTTCCCTCAGGAGTTTCAAGGATCTGGCTAATACTTCTGCTATTAATAAGCTTAACAGAAACAAGCTTGTTACTTTTTGTATAATAGACTGTACCATCATTACATCCGAACCAGATTGAACCATTCTTTGCTTTAAAACTCACATTAGGGTTGCGGTTCAGTGAAGAATCTGGATACTGAACAGGATAATAGTCGAAACCGTCAAATCGTGCTATTCCGTTTCCGGTTCCTACCCAGAGGAATCCATTATCAGTTTGGTTTATTGTATATACAAAACCTGAAGGTATTTTGAACTCTTCTCCATAATTTCTGAAACTGTAACTCTGACTGCTTGCTGTACCTGAAAAAAGGAACAGGATCAGAAATATTTTGGCCAGAATTCTCAGGCATTTATTGAGTTTCATAAATGGTTACTTTTTTTTCCCTTTTGGCTCCTGGTTAACACCGACGCTTGTCTCATATTTAGGTACTCCCCCGATAGGTGAACTTACAAATACCAGAGCTCTGTTCTGAGATCTGAGCTTTATAACCACATTATTATTCTTAACAAGGCTTTCCTGCTTTTTATGAAACTGAAAGTCGAGTGACGCTCCAACCTCCTTTTCCTCATTCACAAGTATGGATGATGATTTCCAGTCTTCCTCATTTGAAATATCCACAAAATAACCTTGCCTGTACCTCGAAACAACCTGAATTTTTCCGTCATTATCCCAGTCAAAATTTTCCTGCAATACACTTACTACATCTTTTTCTATAAAAGGGTATATGTGAGCAACACTCTTGAAATCATTCCACATCCTGAATGAATAAAAATAAGTAAAGGCATTTGCCCCGTTTATCTCTATATTTGAATTCGGATTACTGCTCAGATAATATTTATATAAATTCCCGTCATCTCCGGAAATTCCTTCACAAACCACTTTGAATATATATTTATCCCATTTTGTGCTGAAGTCTCCCCCCGTAGGGTTAAACGGACCAAATGTATACCAGTTATTATCATATTTTGCCTCAGCTCCAAACACCTTTGATGCTAGCTGATCTCCCCCTTTATAATTCTCCTTTGTAAGTCCCTGTGATTCTGTATTCTGGTCCGGATCAACCCCTTTTCCGCCATATACTGAGAACCGGGTCTTAGTATTAAAGTCTCCCTGAATCTCATCATACTGACCACCGCATTCAGGATCAAATACTTTTATATAAAACGGCTTATTGTAATCTTTGGGTATAAGGAAAAACCACACTGAATAAAAATTTGGATCACCCCATGATTTTTTTCCTTCCTTTCCAAATGTTACAAGAGAGTATATATTTTCATCCTTGCCCGGCACAGGCTGGGCAGTAACTCTTGTTTCAACTGCTGTAACAATCAGAACAATTAAAAGCAGAATTCTATATGTCAATTTATTCCATTTCATTAATCTCAAAGTTAATTCTTTCAATATCAGGGTTGACGTGAAACAACAATATTCTTAAAAACACATTTTTCCAGAGACGGTTCACCCATTTGTGCCTCTCCGGTAACAATAAGCTGGACATTAAAGTTTCCGGGTTTTGTGAATTTCTTACTCACCTCACTGCCTTCGTCAAAGGTGTCATCTCCAAAATTCCAGTAATACCTTGTAATATTCCATCCGGGAAGGTTTGTGCTGTCGGCATTAAGCTTAATCTGCTCACCAACCTTAATCTGGTCAGGAGATGAGATATAAGGCTGCTCAAAAAGAGAAATAACAAGTGTATCGACTTTCTCATTGTAACTAATCTCTTTTGTAAGAAGACTTACAATATCGAGCCGGTTAATATATGTTCCCGGGCCTTTAAAGCAATGTACAACAGATATCCCTTCTGCCTTTCCTCCGTCGCCGAATCGCCACAGAAACCGGAAGGGCACTGTATCAAGTTTAATTGCATTCAACTCAGTATATCTGTAACAGAAATAGTTTTCCTTAAGAGTGTCGCATACTGCACTCCTCTTAATGTTGGATTTAAAATCGAAAATATCATCATTGCCTTCACGGTTTGATGAAAAATATCCTGTTGAAACGTTCTCAGACGCTACGAAGGCAAAATCATCATAGGAAGAATTTACAGGCTCCGGCAGACGGACAGGTTCATCCCACTGCCCGTAATATAACGAGGTTGAATAGACATCAAGACCGCTTCCTGCTTCCCTGTCGGATGAGAAATACAGCTTCCCCGAAGAATGCATGTACGGATATTTCTCATCTGCAGATGTATTTACAGCAGGACCGGGGTTAACAGGTGCCGACCAGTCATTGTTAATAAATTCACAGTACCATAAGTCAAATTTACCCTGACCTCCCGGCATATCAGATGCGAAAAAAAGATACTTCCCGTCGCTGCTAATACTTGGTTGTAGTATATTGTATTGCAGATCTTTGCTATTATATCTAAATGGAAGAACATTAATAATGCTATTACCCGTTAGCTCCCCTATAAATAACCCCCACCTGTTTTTATCCTTAAAGCTTTTCTTCCTGGTAATGCTGCTCTTCTCAACATCGCTTGAGAAATAGACTGTTTTCCCGTTTGGTGCAAGGCTCAGTGATCCGTTGTTGAAACGGGAACTGAATTCGCTTTTAATCTCCTCCGGTTTGTTCCATGTACTGTCCTTCAATTGGGCATACCAGAGATTCAGCAACCTGTCGTTGTTAAAAGTTGTACGATCTGACAGGGAGCTGTACCTGCGGTTGGAACAAAAAATAATACCGTCATTAACTATAACCGGGGAGATATCGTTAAATGGACTTTTACTGAATGGCATACGTTTCACATCATAAGCAGCACTCTTTTTTACATCTGTCTCCTGAGCTGTTACTTTCTGGCCAATAGATATTATAACCAGAAGCAATGAGATAATATATAGTATCCTTTTCAACATAAGCTCAGAAATACCTTGGGTTTGCTGCACTAACCTTATAACCAAACTCGTATCTTAAAATAAACTCACTCGATCCCTTTGCACCCAGTTCACCTCTCCCAACAGGAATGTCATAAGAAAAACCTACCATAAATTGCGGATTAACCTGAACCTGTAGAATCCCTACAGCAACCTTCTCTGTGGTACGCCACGATCCTCCAATCCATAATATATCGCCCAGAATAAAATTCCCGTTTATATCGAACTGCGTGAGCTTTGTTGAACCATCAAGTGAATAATCAAGAAGCACCGAGGGCTTAAACTTAAAGGATTGCGAAAATGTAATAAGTCCGCCGCCGGAAAATATTAAATTATAATTACTGAAACTGTGGAATGCCTGTACTGAGTTTGTTCCTGTTGTTTTATAACTCAGAAAATGAGGCACAGACAAACCGGCAAAAAGCTTATCACTGAAATAATATGCCCCTGCACCGATATTTGGAAGAATATATTTGGTATCGTCTTTAAAAACAGGATCAGAGGGGTTTGTAAGTGTTTTACGGACATCCCCGTAGCTTGCATTTGTCATGTCAGCACCACCTTTCAGACCAAAAGAGATTTTCCCCTTTCCAACCCTCACGTGGTAAGCGTAACTGGCATAAATACTTGTTGATTTTGTAGCCCCGTACTTCAGAAATTGCGCCAATATACCCAGGGCAACCTTATCATTTTTCATGGGTGCATGAAGCGAGGCTGATTGTATTACAGGGGCTCCGGGTGTGCCCATCCACTGCATTCTGTATGATAAGAACGAACTCAGTGCACCACGTGAACCTGAATAGGCCGGATTTATCATCAGACCGTTTTGGAGATACTGGCTGTAGACAGGGGTGCCAAGACTGATTGTACCGGAAGTGTCTGAGACTGTTTGCCCTGAAATTAACAGAGGTAAAAACAGAAAAATAAAAAATACCTTAATTCTGATATTCTCACATTTTATATTATATATCTTTCTGTAAACCATTCAATTAATTCTGATTCCGTTTAAGAATAATATAACCTGTTTCCTTATGAACCGAGGTACTTCCCGGATTTTTAGAGGTAAGTTTAAGTACAAAATAATATGTCCCGTCCGGAAGGTCAACTCCCTTTGAATTTTTACCATCCCAGTCTTTCCATGTACTTAGATCATTACCTTTTTTGAAGGTAGAATAAACTTCTGATCCTGAACCGGTAAAAATTCTTAGCTCAGCATCCTGGTTTTTCAGATCCAGTCCTTTAATCTCAAGAACGTTATTAATATCATCATTGTTGTTGGGAGATATCCCGCGTGGTACGATAATCTCACTTACATAAACTATAATTTCATCTTCCGCAATACATGTACCGTTCATTATAGTCCATCTATAGGTATTTTCTGTTCCCAGTCCTTCAACCGTTGTATTATACACTGTATCATTAGCAAAGATGCCGGAGCCTGCAATTACGCTCCATGTTCCGGTTTCCCATGCTTCCGGCATATTGCCTGTCATGTGTAAAATATTGTCAATGGAGTAATACGTTGTGTCTGGTGGCCCGGCATCAACTTTTACAACTGGTCTGTCGAAAGTAACATTCACACTATCCTTGTTTTTGCATTGCCAGTTAGTCTCCTCCCATACGAATTTGTACGTCAGATCTTTACCAGTAAATAATGCAGGGTCGAATGATGCATCTGAATTCGGATTTGTTGCATCGCTAAGTGTAACAGAAGCAGGGAATGTCCACATACCGGTTCCAACTGACGGTACCGCATAAAGAGTCACTTTCGGACCGCAAAAGGCGTCATCTTCACCTGCATTTGCAACAGGCACTTTATAAACATTTGCTTTTTTGGTTCCGTTCAATGAAGTTATGAGAGCAATACAACCGTTCTGATCGGTAACATTTACAAGCTTGTATGTATATGTATTAAGTGCCGAGGGAGAAGAAGGATTAACAGGAACATCTCCGCTGTTGCCTGCAACAGTGATATTGGCCGGACCATCAGCGAACCCGTCATTATAAGTAATTTTGTACCCAGGCGCCCCTGTCAGTTTAAGTTTCAGAACAACCTGAGCATCGCCGCAAATGGTTGTGTCAGTCAGATTTGTTATGGTTCCTGTCGGAAGTATATTTACAGTAATCTTAACAGATTTTGAAGTTTCTGAAGCACAGTCTGCCTTTCCTGAATAGACAATTCGCCTGTATCTTGCTTCTGAGGTTAGAACAGGAGGTGTATAGTCCGGATTAGTGACCTTAATATAAGAAGCTATATCGGTCCAGCCTGTCAGAGATGTACTGTCCTGCCATGTATACCTGTATTTCCCGTCACCTCCGGAAATGAGGGTATTGCCCAGAAGCTTGGCAGGCTGATCACCGGAACAAATTGTCTGACTGGCAGTTATATCATAATTCTGTATCTTGGGTAGTACTTCTATTTTTATAGAATTGCTTGATACAATAGCCCGAGCAGAAAGTTTTGGAGAACCCACATCTCTTCTGAACCATGTATTCTGAGTAAGGATTCCCGGATCTAAATCAGGCAAAATTTCACCTGAAATCACAGACCATCCTGCATCTTTAGAAATAACAGATTTGTACCACTGAAATGAATAATCATTTGCAATCCCGCTTCCGCCTGTTGGTATAATTCCATTAATAACAGATGAACTGCTTCCGGTATATATTGTATCAAGTGCAGGATT